>Ga0214919_10001056_pt1 | contig 46377 bp, 36 predicted proteins | sample LL1503_MetaG_FD_177994 | JGI IMG/M metagenome (GOLD analysis project Ga0214919, IMG submission 177994) | Freshwater microbial communities from Lake Lanier, Atlanta, Georgia, United States - LL-1503 | ecosystem: Environmental > Aquatic > Freshwater > Lake | place: USA: Georgia | collected... | reverse complement strand
CAGTTTTAGTTGCATCATTTTGTTCTTCAAAGGAAATTTCAAACCACCCAGTTGATGGATTTGGGAACACCGTTATTTTTGGTAATTCTTCTGGAAGGGGAATCCACTTTTCTTGTTCTGTGTGAACCTTTGCAGATTTTGTTCCATTCAAATCATAGGCATCTAAATAGGGTAGTTTTTTGTCGATGAAATTCAAAATCGAATTCGCATGGCTCGACATTGGGCCTATTTCATTCGCTATATCTTTGATAGTTTGCATTTCTATTGCTGATAGATTGAAATATCCGCCAGGTCTGTTTACAAAGGTTAAGATACTAGAATAAAAATCATGGAATCTTACCAATTCTTGCGCTGCTAAAGGTTGTGTAGGTAAAATTGAATCGGCATAATTTTGTACGATAGCCAAATGGTTCAATGCCAATACCGAATCTTTTTGCAATAATATAGGTATCATCAATTTTGTTCGTTCAATTGAAATTCTTTCACTTAAAGCAAACGAGGTACTATCCATATAATTTGAATCGAGGTAAACTTTCATTAAATCATTGGAGGCTAAACGCAATTCATTTTCGTAGTGATGAATCAATTTGTCTAATCGATCTAAAGGACTTTCTCCGCAGGCAATGGCCATCAATTGGTTCTTAACAGCATTTGACATAGTTGAATTGACAATTCCATTGCAGACCTCAGGTTTAAAAGCAGCATTATCCTCTAGAATTTGTTTTTTAATGACACTGGGCATATTTTTATTGATAACGGCTAACTGATTTTGTTGACTTAAATAGGGTTCGATGCTGTCAAGTTGTGATTTTAAATTATTAGCGTCTATGCTATTAGCGATTAATTGTTGAATCTCAAGGGAGTTGCCACCATCTACCTTATTTTGGAGAAAGGTTATTTGACTTTTATCTTCCTCGATTTTAACTAGTTTATCAACACTGCTTCCAATGGTTGTAATTGTCGATGGACATGCTTCACCTCTAATATATATAGGGGTGTTCTCGCAAGGAACGCCAAGAATAATTCCATTAATACAACTTGTATCAAACCCAACATCTGCTTGTGGATAAGAGTTATATTCGAAAGAAGTAGAACTTGTATTACGCAACTGATTAAAAGATGTATTGTTACAAATCCCATAAAATTCATTTGCTTGAGGTAATGTTGCTGGAACATATTGAAGACCAATACCACAATCTCCTTGCACCGCCAACACCCCATTTGCCATATGAATATCAGCAAAACTTACTGAGGTTTGTTTATAAAAACGGTTACAATCAATCTCCAAAGTTGTATTGGATCCTGCCACTTGGGTTCCAATGGATAAGTTTAAATAATCATTACGATAATTTGACACTCCACCACCACCGACATCGCTATTATTCATGAAAACGCCAATACTACGGCCTGTTGTGTTGTATATGCCATCAAAAACATTCCCCTCAATTTTTATTGCAGAAGCGGCGTCTGCATAAATACCAAAACCATATTTTGTTTTACCTGGAACAGCTGAAAATGGCACATTAAAGGTTGATCTTATTATTTCCCCAAATTGTGCTCCTTCAATTCTAATCCCGTATAAATTATTCGTAAAAAGTGCATTATCTACTGTGAATGAAGCGCCATTTACTCCCGATGTCGATATGCCAGTGTACAAGTTATGAAATTCATTTTTTATTTGATTGACCAAAAGACATCCAGAAGCAGATATAATTGGGGTATTACAACCGGGATTTATTGTGAAAGCAGCATCTATGGCGACGATTCCTATACCTCTGTCTATTTCAGATACATTAAGTCTTAAGTTTTCAAATTTATTTCCGAGAATACTAATATTTCTGGTATTCCACATGGTGATTTGCGCATATGGGTTAATAAAACTTCCTCCATCGCCGAAATTATTATCGGTAGTAAACGTACAATTGGAAATACCTCCTAAATCGTTTGTCGGATTTCCTTGAATATTTACGGGTAGGTATTTCATAAACTCAAAGGACCTGTAGTTATTAGTAAATTGACAATTCATTGCTCTAACAATTCCGCCTCCAGTTCTGCTCCAATTTATCGATAAATCAGCGTTTCTCCCAACAGTTGAAACGGGATACAAACAGGCGCTAGGCGGCTAACACGAATGTACGTTTGCCGCTTGCGCTTGTTTGTGGTTATGAACAGTAATAATCAATTATTGCTTCACAATTCTTGAGATAAAAACTTCTTCTCCAACTGTAAACTTAATAATATAGAAACCATTTTGAAGTTTTGAAGAGTTTATTTCCAAATCTCGATTTAATTCAAGATAAGTGTAATTATTTAGTATTATTCCTTTGCCATTCAAATCAGTAATTTCAACCAACACTCTTTCTGTATTTTCATATTCATTTAGAGTCTCAATCGAAATACTGAATAAATCGGTAAATGGATTCGGATAAATTTTAAATATTGATTCTGAAAGTGAAGATTGAATATCCGATTGAAGCGATGTTTCAAATTCCTCTTTTGAAATATCAACTCGGAAACCTTCATTTTCATAATATTCAACAACTGATTCTACGGCTTTTGCTTGTGTTTCTCCAGCCTTGCAAATGTTTTCTATAATTAACAATGCCCTACATCCTTCTATTGCATCGAAACCAGGAAGAACAATTATCTCATCTTCTGCCCTGAATGCTCCTTTTCCCGGTGATTGAATATTAACATCCTGAAGAGTCAATGTGCCTTTTGCCTCTTGGACAATATCGTTAATCGTTATTCCGAGAAAAATGTTAAATGGGATATTCTGAAAAGCGATTGTCCTATCAAACGGTACCAAACGCTGTTGAAGATCAGAAGTTTGATCTATAACTCCATACATCCTTTCTTTTTGACCATCCGTAAAAGTTGTTCTACAATTCAAGTTTTCAGCATACATCATGAAATTATTTTCCAATACGGACACGTTATAACTCACACTACATGGATATTGACACGCTGTTGTTAAATATTTACAAGAATAAGTTGCAGCTGGAGTGTCTTCTACAAGATCTCCACAAGTTGAAGAATTTGAGCCATCAGGATTTTCAATACAAATAGATTCTTCAAATGCATGATATAAGCCCATAATATGTCCCATTTCATGGGGAAATGTAGACTGTTGGAACTTTACATTCTGAATGATAATCCCATTTCCGGGTATAGTATTCACCCTTCCGTTAAAAGCGTATTGTGAGGTAGATTCATGAATGATATACACATCAATCCCGTCGGAATGAGCATTAATTTGAAACAATTCTGAAGATTCTTGATCAGCAGCTGCTACACTGAAAAAGTCAAAATTATAAAAATCATTGTCATCAATATAATCAGTACCAGACCACACAAAACAAATATTACTCGAAATAAAAGAAGAATTCAAAAAATTGTGTGCATTTGCAATTGATGTATAATCAGTTGATGGCTTTTTACCATTATTTTTTCGAATGATATGATAATACACCTTAAAAGTGTAACTCGTAAAAGTTGTTTTTTGATTGTTTACAAAAATGGGAGGACTAGGAAATAAGACATCGCATTCTTTTTGCGAAAATGCATTTGTGTTTACGAAAATCACAAATAGCATAAGTTTTAAGATTTTTTTCATAGTTAAAAGTTGAATTTAAATGAAATTGAAAAATATGAACTCTTATTTATCTGACTTGGATATGGACTAAATGGTTTAGGTATATGCATTAACGTCGGTGCTATATATTTCAAATAAGTATTTGCGTTAATTCCTAATTCATATTTGCTAAAAAAAACATATGAAATACCTAATCTACCGTAAATATTAAACTTGGTTTCGTATTCCATTCGACTTGGATTCTTCCAAAATGAATTATGCTGCAATGTTTGTTGATCTATTTCCCCATAAAATGAATTTTTGCCTCCTATCAAAAAAGTTGGAGCTATGTCTATATTCACGTTTATGTTTTTAACAGGGCAAAAATCCACGAAACGATAGGATAGTATAACTTGCAAATAATACAAATGAAGATTATCACGTCTTGCCACTTCATCAGTAGGTCCGATGGGTTCCAAGCCTTGTTTTACCAACTGAATGCGATTGATTCCCAAACCAATACCAAAATTTTTAAAGAATCTATTGTAACTCAAATCAGTAGAGCCCAAATCAAAATAGATTCTACTATCCCCGAAATTGAATAAACTTTGGTTAAATTGTATGCTGTTTTTCAACGATTTAGTTGATTGAGCAACAATATTAAAACACATGCAAATCAAAAATAATATAAAAGTAATATTCTTCATAAATGACGTATTAACCTATGGGTTCAATTACTTTTATTGTTCTTTGATCAATTCAATTTCTGCTTGCATTTTCTCGATTAATTTTTGCTGCTCAATTAGATATAAAGTTAATTCCTCAACTTTCTCCATCATGATTCTATTCGTCTCACCCAAATCAATTCCTTCGGTTTGAACTTCGGATGCAATAGGAACATTTGGTAAGTGCCCATTTTGAAGGATATAGGCTTCCAATTGATTCAATGGTAATAACTGATAAGTTGGTTTGAATACATAATCTGGCCATGCAGCATCAAGATTAACGCGAATTTGGCGGGCATAAATGTTTCCATTGTTGTTTATCTGGAATAACTTTCTATTTTGGTTTTCAATAAGGAATGCAACAGAAGAGTTTGTATTTGGAAGATTTGTTTTTAAGTGGAAAAAACCTACTTGATTTGCCGTATTTGGGTCTACATTGATCCCAATTTTCTGTGTTTGCAGATTCAATGATTGTAGATAGTTTGTATTTAATAAACCAGAAGAATTAAGATTGAATAAATTATTTGTCCCTGATAAAATAGACATCAATGAATAAGCAGTTGCTGGTGAAGAGTTGATTTTCAGACTTAAATAATCAGTTGCTGTTATTGGATTGGAAAATCCTAGTGCAAGTCTTGTCGAATAAGTCGTTCCAGAAACATCCAAAGCAACTCTTGGATTCCATCTATTGATTCCTACTTTTGCATCATAGCAATGCCCCGTATAAATACTATGGTTAGGATTGTCATATGTCCAATATGTTCCAGTGTAAACAGGGTTTCCTGACATATCTACTAAACATGGTGGAATTTCTAACGGGCTAGCAGTAGGCAAACTTTTGGGAGTTGAAACCACTGTTCCGTCAGACTTTATCATTAAAGTACTAAAAATATCATTCGGACCTGTTTCTGATATATTTGGTAAAATCAAATTACCGTCGACTTTTAAATCATTACCTAATCTCGTGTTTCCAATAACACTTACAGAATCAACAGTAAGTGTTGAGTCAATCCTAGCTGTACCGTTTACCTGTAATTTATCGGTTGGAGTTGTAGTTCCAATTCCTACATTACCGTTTGTCGGTAATACATTTGATTGAGCATTTACATTAGTTAATTGTAAAAATGCTCCGATAAATAAAATTTTTTTAATCATGTTTTCTTAAGTTATAAATAGTTTAACGATTTAGTTCTGGTTGAAGTTAATGTTTTTTTAGGTGTTCAGCCTCATCATTGTCTCTTGAACGAAATATCATAAAAGGGTCAAATAATTCTCCACCAAATCTACCCAGACAATTAAAGCCACTTTTTCAGTCCGTTTACTTAATTTATTTTGAATAGCTATAAATGTGACACTTGAAACCAAATGAAAAAAGCATTTTGATGTTTTTGTGAGTGTTTTATTCACTTTCATTTTTAGCATTTCTACTGAAAATAAATAGTATAAATACTATTTTTTAAGGTGGTATTTAAAACGCAGTAACTAGATTTCGTATGCGTTAGCGTTTGCGCAACCCCATGCAACTAAATTTATGCATGATCCAGATTCTTACATTTGACAAACTTTTAAATTTTGAACGATGGCATTTAATGGAGATGAGGGGTCCGTAGTTACCCTCGCAGAAGCTTCCGGTTGGACAGCAAACTACAGAAGAACCATTCCCACAGGTGAGATCATTTCTCAGTTCGTTGGGAGAAACAAGCTAATGGAAATCTTGAATCAAGACGAGTGCATAGGCGTAAGAATTTACTACGGCGTGGGTGATGACGGGAAAAAGAACTTAATTTTAGTGGGTGCTAAAGCCGATGAAAATGACATGGAACAGGGCGTTATTGTTGAAAGGGTTATTCCATGTCCACCAAAATGCCCTAGAAAAAACCCGTTAAACAGTTGATGATAGATTTAATCATTGAATTATTCACTTATGCGTCAATTTTAAGTTATCTGTTACCGGTAATTGCCGCTACAAAGTACAGGAGTGGGCTTGTTAAAGTAAGCAGGCCCATTTTTGTGTTGGTTTTTTCAGATTTTCTTTTTGTCCTTCTTGAAATTGTGTTTGCTTTTTGGATAAGTAATTCAAATCCAATTCAACACGTTTCTGTTTTTATTTCAACAATTATTATATTTAGTTATTACTATTCTATAAAATTCCATAGAACTGTTCTCCTAATTCTATTTACTTTGGCATGCTTCTTTTTTGTTTATGAAACATTTATTTCCAATCGGATAATGGATAATAACACATTAATGTCTGTCTTTTCCAATGTGTCGATCAGTTTAATTTCTTTTATTCATCTTTTCCAATTATTCAGGTATGATGATAAGAATGTTTTGGAGTTTAAATTTCTATTTTACGTATCAACCGCCTTTTTCATTTTTAATTCATCCTCATTTTATGTAAATTTATTTGATTCGCACATTAGAACCAACGTGGGGTATTTACTTGCGATTATTTATCCTGTTTTCTCTATTCTACTTGTTGTAAAAAATGTTTTTATATCCAAAGCAATATGGACATTAAAGAGAATTTGATCCTAATTTTATCGGGGATTTTCTTTACGTTCACCCTCTCAGTTGGGATTGTATTTATTTTGATATTTTTTAAGAAAAAGACAACCTATTTGCAGTCAATTTATGAAATTGAACTCAAAAACAAGGAGTTGGAAATGATGAACGCAGTTGTGCAGGCCCAAGAAACCGAACGCACGAACATTGCGAGAAATTTACACGATGAGGTAGGGGCAATTTTGGCCATGGCGCAAAGAAATTTAAGTGCATCGCTGGATAGCATGACAGGAGACGACGTGTTGCGCGAAGACATTGAATTCACCTTGGATGTCCTTGATCAATCCGTGGATAAAATACGCGCGATTTCTCACGGCATGTTACCACACTTTTTGCTGAAATTCGGGCTTTTAAAAGCGCTTCAACGCTTGATAGATCAAACGGCAAAATCCCTCGGGAATCCCTGTTCGTATAGCGCTACGGTTTCAGCCGATATATTGTTGGAACAGCGCCAAGAAATTCATTTTTATTGCATTACAACGGAACTCATGAACAACCTGATGAAACATGCGCGCCCGCAATTCATCAACCTAAAACTAGACACCAAGGAAAACTGCTTGAATTTGCATATTCACCACGATGGGGTGGCAATTAATCAGGCAGATTACGAATATTTATTGCATCACGGCAATGGGATGGGATTGGAATCCATTGCACACCGCTTACGCATCATCAGCGGAAAACTGAAATACCAACGCCAAACAAAGGGCGGAAGCATCGAAATCTCCATGCCCTTGAAAATGAACGAAGCAACTAACATACATGAAGAAATCAGCATTCCGCTTACCTAACCATTCGGTTCGCGTTGCCGTAGTGGAAGACCACACCGTCGTGCGGCAGGCACTCGTTTTTATGCTTAAAAAGGAACCTCAAGTAATTGTCGCTTTTCAAGCTGAGAACGGAAGAGAATTCTTGGATCAACTGCCCAATCACGAAGTAGATGTCGTATTGCTGGATTTGGATTTACCCGTAATGGACGGTCGTGAAACCTTGAAGCTCCTGCAGATGGATTTTCCTCACGTGAAAGCCATCATGCTAAGCATGCACGAAGACCCGTGGATTGTATCAGAACTCATCCATGAAGGAGCAAAGAGCTTTTTGAAAAAGAATTGTTCATTCGATGCGTTGATGGATGCTTTATTCGATGTAAAATTCAAGGGAAGTCATATCACAGAATTGGTCGAACAGGCTATGTTTTCAAAGAACGATGAACGCATCCGTGGTGAATCTAATTTGTTGAGATACGAATTCACTTCTCGGGAACAATTGGTTTTGAAACAAATCTGCGATGGAAAAACCAGTGAGCAAATCGCCGAGCGCATGCATTTGTCCAAAAAGTCGATTGACGCCATTCGCTCGGCTTTACTCAAACGGATTGGGGCGAAGAACTCGACCGAATTAGCCCGAAAAAGTATGTTGCTGGGCTTGTACAAAGCCAGAACCGATGAACAAATCATCGAGGAAGAAGAGAACGAGGTCCTGGCAAGAGAACAGCGAAGACGTAACCGATTGAAAGGTTGAGGAGTTTTATTTCGTTAGTAAGTATTATTGAGCTTGGGAACTTGAACTGGTTAATTCACTGAGGATTTTCCCCAACCAATTCAATCAATTTTGCAGTTTTTATTTTTCGCATTCATACTAAAAAATTCAGTATAAATACCATCGCTTCGGTTGAATAAATAACCGGCCAACATTCTCCTATCCTTTGTAAAGTAAGCCTTTTGGGAATTTCTAGGATTGTTTTCATTCGAATCGAATGTCTCCTATAAATTTATCAGGTGTGCGTTCGATGTAATTTTGTTTTGCAAATGAAGCTTTTCTCTAAAACAACCATGGAAATAAGAAAAAGAATATCGATGTAGAAAAGTTAAAGAATTGTAAGTTTCAAAAGCAGAGGCAAAATGCTTGGTTAGTTGCCAAAAAAAAATAAATGTTTAAAACAAAGTACTATGAAAAAGTTAACTTATAGCGCTCTATTCCTAGCGATTTTAGGGGTCGGGATTGTTGGGTGTAAGAAAGAACAAAGTTCAGAAAGACTGAATGAGAACACAAAAATTGAATATCGATTAGATAATATTCCAATGATAAAATATTTACAGAATTACGAAGTTGCGATGAAAAGTGAAAACGATGCAGATGAAGAAAAGTTAAATCGTCAATTGTTTGAACTCGCCGAAGCAACGAAAGATTTGTTGAAGGATTATGCATTCGTAGAATTGATTGTCAGGTTAGCACGTGAGTCGAATGTAGAAACGGTATACTTTTCAGAAATTAAGGATAAAGGTCTTACATATTATAATATCATCAATCAAAAGTTAGCTTTAAAAGGTTTGAGCGTCGAATCAATAACAGCAAATATGACCCACCAACCAATTTTACCTAATCTTGAATTTCCGGAAACCGCAGAATTGGAAATTTACGAACCATCTATTTTTGTTCCGAATGTTTTAAATGTGAATGTAAATTTGCAAGCGTTAATTTCGCCAAACATAGAAACAGAATATAATGAAGATGATTATATCGTTGCTTGGTTCTTTAATGAAAATGGTGTTTTAAATGAAACGATACTAAGTGAGGCAACCGCAACACAAACTGCAAATCCAATTTTCATTCTTGACCACTCTATTCCTAAGGTTAAAATGGATAAAATTGGCTCATATATTTTAAAAACTAAAGACGCTACAACTTTTACTAAATCTGGGAACACTTATTTTGAATCAACTCGAATCAAAATCAAAAGTGGATATCGTCATGAACAAGGAACAGGAAAATCTGAATTCTGTATCGGGGGAGCAATTGTGCTCCAAGGATCTCCACCCGCGAATTTTTTACATTTAACGAATAATAATGACCATTCGTTAGAAATAAAAGAAGTAACAAAAAATGAAGTGAATAGTAGCAGCAATGTTTATGTTACTTCACACCATGCCAATAATTTTACGCCTTATACAAGTAGTAGAGTATATTGGAATACTTTTGAACGCGATTGGAACAGAAGTATTAAGAGTCTTGGAAATGGAACAACGTTTGGACAAGAGTGGATGTTTTGGGGTAGAATGAGATTTGATAACGATTGGTATCAATGGATACCAAGTACAGTGAACATTCATGCCACCACATTTGATTTGTTCGATTGGCAAACGGAGATTGTGTTTACAAGTTGGAAGTCAGAGTATAATCTGACTAAAGTATATTAATCAATTTTGTTACTGCAGGCTTAGCCCGCAGTAACTTTTAATTTAATATTGTATGAAATTTTATTCAAGTTGTCTTGCCTTATTTTTAGCATTTTCTTTCCTATCTCAATCTTCAATCGAATTCAATTTCAATGAGATATACATTGGTAGTAATTTAGGTGTTAATTGGAAAAGACACTACCCAAATTTATCTTTTTCAACGGGTTTGACATACCATATCAACAGAATAGACCAAATCCCAATAGGTACATTTATCAAAAATTCAGCTTTTGCGGAGAATTTCGGGCAACGATTTGGACTCCAATTAGGATTTGAATATTATCTATACAACAATGATTTTTTTAAAATCGGTCTTTTTTATTCAAATCAAATCTCTTTAATGAATCAATTAATAAAAGTATATTCGGCCTATGACACTTTAGTGTCTAACCCTCAATCAGAATTTGATTTCCTTTATACTAAGTATGAACGAATCTATGGTCCGGTTTTCACTTCTGACAATGTGATTGGCATAACGTTAAAAAATAATATTACAAAAAATATATATCTTTCTACTAGAGGTGGTTTAGGTATTTTATTTTGGAAAAACACTGACAATAGTTTACTACTAATTGGTGGTAATAAGATCAATCAAAGTTATAATTTCACAAGCTTTTTCAGCATTGGAATAGGTTATACTTTCAACAAGAAAGAAAAATAAAACAGTTTTTAACAAACCCTTAGCTCTATATCGATATATAAATCTTTGAGTAATAATAGAACGAGGCCATGGCACGAGAACTGCGTAGACGTAACCGATTGAAAGGTTGAGGAGTTTGGATTATGACTACACATAGAGCAAATCAAACTACAACATTCAATTGTAAAGCTGTTGCTCACGTCTTTGACGTAACCCCAGCACGCTTAGTGACTGGATTAATTACCGAACGCGGAATTTGCGCACCCAATGAAGCGGCGATATTGGCCATGTTTGGGGATTTGGAATCGTAAGCTTAAAGGTTTACCGTTTTCAGCATCGAACGAAATCCACAATTAGGCTATATTTCCTCCCTCGAGGGAGGATAAAGCCTGACGACTCTGACGAGTATCAGACTCCGTCTGAGGAGGGTAACTTATATAAACCACAATGTTATCTTACTAAGTGTTTTAAAAGTTCACTACTCAATAACCACTCGTTTTTTTACCGATAAGTCTTCATTTTCGAGAATGATTATATAAACCCCTGAATTTAAGTCTTGTAAATCAATTTGGAAAATTTCAGTGTTAAAGTAATTTCGATAAACTTCTTTTCCAGTTGCATCCAATACCTTACAAAGGTGACTTGATGAATTTAAGGTTTCGGTATTAATGGTGAACAATCCATTTGACGGATTCGGCATTGCTGTGAAAAAGTCTGATTTATCCATTTCTACAAGTCCAACATTCAAATCTCCTGTTGAACAGTTAAAAAAGTTACTTTGAGTAGTAGTATTGTCGCCTAATTGACTCATGTAATTTGAGCCCGTAGCGCATATAGAAAAATTTGACCCTTGTAAACCAAGACTATGCGTCCCAAAAACGGATCCTGCATTTACAGCACCTGCGGCACCTGAAATATAGTTCCAATTGGTTCCTAATCCAACTTCTTGAATCGGATAATATTCATCATTCGTGGTTCCAATTCCAAGTTGTCCATTCGCATTGAAACCCCATCCAAATAATTCACCATTTGTGTTAATTGCAAATCCAAAGCTTGCACCTGCTTCGATTAACGCCCAATTATTGTTGACACCAATTTGTACAGGATATAAACTTGTCGTTGTGTTGCCAATGCCAAGCTGACCATTAGCATTGAAACCCCAAGACCAAATGGTTCCATCTGCTTTTCTTGCTAAAGAAAATTCAAAACCTGCCGAAATGGAAGTCCATTGATGACTTGGCCCAATTTGAATGGGTACATTGCTTTGAATCGTTGTGCTATCACCAAGTGGGCCGGTACTATTATATCCAAACGCCCAAAGGGTACTGTCTGCTTTTAAGGCTAAGGTATGACCCCCTCCACAAGATGCTGTAAGCCAATCATGAAGGTTTCCAATTTGAACGGGAGAACTTTGGTTGATAGTGTTTCCTATCCCCAATTGACCATATGTATTGAAGCCCCAAGCCCAAATAGTACTGTCTTCTTTGATGCCAATAGAATGCCCTTGTCCTGCATGTACTTCTTTCCAGTTGGATTCATTACCAACTTGATTTGGCGAAGTTTTTTGAGTCAAATTTCCGATTCCTAATTGTCCAACACTGTTAAGTCCCCAAGCCCATAATGTTCCGTCATTTTTAACCGCCAGCACATGAAAAGCCCCTGCTGATATTTGTTTCCAATCGGAAGCTACCCCAATTTGAAATGGAACCATTCTGTTTACGGTATTACCCAAACCCAATTGACCATTAGCGTTTCTTCCCCAACTCCAAAGGGTGCTATCTGATTTCAACGCTACAGAAAATTCTGTACCTGCTTCTACCTTTAGCCAAGAGTCTTGAGCCTGAGCTGTTTGAATAAAACCAAAAACTAATGTTATAAATAGTAAAATGTATAAATTTCTCATTTTTAAAACGTTAGTTGATAAATTTAATGTTTTTAGTTGGATTTTGGCCTCTTTAACATTATTTAATTATTTTAATCGATAAGGGCATCTGCAACAGAGGCCCCGATTGCGCCGCCTATTGCTCCTAAAAGCCCACCAATTAAAATGCCACTAGGTCCACCCAAAACTCCTCCAATTGCACCTCCAATTGCACCAGCAATTGCACCATTCGCATCTGATTTCCAAGGCCACTTAAATTCTATCGGGTCACCAACGAATGGAATCCAAAGGGAATTTGGGTCATTTATTTGAGTTATCCAATATTCTACGCTACTTTTTGCAGCTGCGACACAAATTAGAGGAAACTGTTTTTCATTCTCTGTCATTTCAGAAATCAAGATATTTGATTCAATATTTGTGAGAACTTTTAAGGTGGTTGGTAAATCAAAGTCAGGAGAAATATTTTGAATTTCATTTATAAAGCAAATACCTTCTTTTGTAACTTTTGCTTCTCGCAAGAATTCATAAAATGGAATTAGGTTTAACTTATTAATTGTTGTTGCCACAAACTCAAAATAACAAGCAAGTTCTGATTTGCTAGTGCTGTTTGTTATTGTTAGAAGGTACTGTCCAGTAAGTTCTATAATTTTCTCAATGTTTACTGGTACATTCGGGTTTAAATTTTCTATTAGATAACCTAACCCTTCGTTGTGAAGTATCCCAACCTCTCGATAGGGATTACTTATTTGTTTTGAATTTTTCATTGTTTGTTTTTATATTATTTATAAATTTTAAAAATCTTCAATTTCATTTAATTGTCATTGATTTGTTAAGTATATTTCTGCCATCAAGTTTTTTTTGCTAACTCGTTTACATAAGCGTTTAACATTCACACCCCCATAACAGAAGCATTTGCGAAGTTTAGGAGCTCAATAGTTCATGCAATTTACAATGAAAACAAATGAGTAATTTATCGCCTCGGCGATAAAAAAAGTGATTATTGGTAAGCTTTTTCCGATGATTTGCTTTATAGCCCTTAAGCAGTAAGGGAACTAGTTAATTAGTGATCGCAAAGCGCGCACTAAATTTTTAGTATAAATACCTATAAAATTAGGGGTTATTCTATTTTTCTGTTTTGTTGTGGAAAGGATCAATTGATAGGTTCCATCATGATTTTTAACAAATTGTCGTTTATCCCAACTCTTTATCGATATTTAGCCATGCGGGTGTTTTGAGATTTTTAATCTTAACTTCAATCTAAGATACGCCCCGAATTTTATTCCAGGTTTTCTTTACATTGAACTAATCTATGAAAACTTTATCAACTGATGCTTCAATGCATACAATGCGATGCCAACCATATTTCGAGCTTTGATTTTGGTAAGAATTCTGTCCCGGTGTGATTCGATGGTTTTCTTTGAAACACATAGGATATCTGCTATTTCTTGGCTGGTTTTCTCTTGGCAAATAAGTTGAACAACTCTTACTTCCTGATCTGAAAGAACAGACGTATTAAAAGAAGGAAAAATAACACTTTTATTAAGGAATTCTTGGATTTTTGAAAGTGGTACTCTTTCGCTGAGATAGTAACCAACTTCCATTACTTGTTCAATCGCCGCAACAATTTCATTGATTTCTTGAACCTTTAATAGGTAGCCTCTCCCCCCGCTTTTCATGAGTCGATCGACAAATGCTTCATTATCATAGGAACTGAGTCCAATTATTTTTAAACTTTTGTATTTGCGTGTGATCAATTCAGTGGCTTCCCATCCATCCATGTTGGGCATTTGCATATCCATAAGGATAATATCCACACGAATTTTATTCTTGTTTTCTTTCAACCAATTGATTATTTCTATTCCGTCTGAAGCTTCGTGCACCACGTTAATGTGCGAGTGGTCTTCAACCATTTTAATGATTCCTTGTCGAATGAGCTTTTGATCATCGACTATGATTACATTAATTTCTGATTTCATCTGTAGGTATTTTAATCAAAATTTCAGCCTTTCCTTTTTCATCAACTCGATAACTTATACTTCCTCTAAAGTTATTGATTCTTGATTGAATACTTTTCAATCCACTCCCTTTTTCTTGGCGCAAGAGGAGTTGCACTTGTGCGTTATTTAGTCCCAGGCCAACATAGTTAAAGCTAAAGTTTAGCTGATCATTAGAACGCATTATTTCAAGGTCTAAACAATCTGTATGGCTATGCTTCAAGACATTATTGATCATTTCGATAATAATGCGGTACATGTTCAATTCAGCATCTAAGCGATAACGGATGCCATTCAAATTGCTTTGGTAATTGATCGTCATTTTTCCCGTTGATTGAATAGTTTTAACCAATTCAATCAGTGTGGTGTCTAGCCCCATTTTGACTAAAGTAGGTGGCGAAATACGATTGGAAATACGACGAATCGTATCAGCTGTTTTTTCAATTAGTTCAGATGTTTCATTGAGAAGACCAAACAAGCGTTCAGGTTGATCCAATCGATTCTGAGCATTGAGAATGTTTATTTTTAACACCGTTACGAGCGCCCCAATTTCATCATGTAAATCCATGGCAATTTGCACACGCTCTTGCTGTTCTGCTTGAATGGTGGCTTCACTAATCTGACGTTCAAAATTGATTTCTGCCGTCCGCAATGCCTCCTGTTCACCTTCAATTCGTTTTTTGAATGCGAGGAATAGCAAATAAAACGCAATCGAGATGAAAGCGAAGAATCCTGAAAAGGCAAAAATTAATCCTATGAATGAGCTGTTTTCGGTAGTTTCCATAGTGCGTATGCAATTAGTAATTTTGATGAGCCTTCAATGAAATTATGTACATACCATAAATTGGAATTCATCAATTTCATTATGTAAAATATTAAAATAAATGCCGAACAATTATAAATAAATAAAGATGCATTAATTGCTTGGGAGAATTTGTATTCATTAGATCGCCTAGAGATATTTAAATATTTAATGAAGAAACTAATTGAATAAATAATATATGTTAAAGAGGTTAATTTAGATCCTAATATTATAACATCGTTCTGGTAAATTTCAAAAAAAAATAAAAAGAGAAATGGTATTATTAATAACTTAATCAGTTTAGAGTACTTTAACTTGAATAATTTGGAATAAAAAACACTAATGCAACAAAACTCAATTATAACATATGCGTTAAAAATATAATGGTTGTTTATTTTAAATTGATAAGTAAATAATATTGATAAAGTTGCAATAAACGATGCACAAAAAAGAATTAACAATTCTAAGTTTTCTTTACCTAATTTATTTAAATAAAAAATTATTGGCAGTAAGCCTGCCAATAATTGAAAATATAAAGAAATGTAATATATATACATTAACTATTAAGTGGATTCTTTGTTGAACATAGCGGTGGGCAAAGACCTCCTTTATTATACACCTTACTTTGATACAAATCATTTCCATCCTTATCAACACCCACGAGAACGTTGGTCATTTTTCTATCAGAATCTAAAGCATTGTATATTCTAATCCCAACGCAACCTTCTTGAGCCAATAAATCGGTGTAAACATCCGCCGAGTAATAAACTGCTTTTGTTTCATTCGGAAACTTTTTTCGAAAGTCAGCGGTCATTTTTGAACCATCTGCTAATGTAATAATTGAACCTGCCATAATTTTGTTTTTTTAAAGTTAATAAAATGTTTGTTTCCCAAATTTAGTTAGGCATCTCATACAAGACGCATTTGGCAAAATCTAGCAAAAATTAACTTTTTGAATAGTAAATACTTACGTTTTAAAATTAAGTGTTTACCACTGAACCATTAAGGGTAAACACCTACGCCAATTTTAAGCTGATTTAAGTATGCGAACCAAAATTACCCCGAAGATTTGAAAACAAGACTCAGGGTTTCTACCTGTTTTATTGGGGGTTTATATGTATTTAATGTATTGTTAACGCATTTACAAAAAAACAAAAGACCATAATTGATTGAATTTTCATTTGTAGAAGTTTAATCTTTACGATCCATTACCACATACTTTTTAACTTCTTTATTATTTTAAGCAATCCAAATATTGAGTACAACGCCCACTAATAATTTAAGGTTTTATTGTGTATGGTAAAATTGCTAAAAACTGAAAATCAATTCACATTAATGGCATATCAAGCAAAGACTTTTTAGTTTTCAAAAGATTTCGATTTTATGAAAAGGACATACCCCTAAATTACTAGGAGAATACCCCGTATTATTTAAGGTTTTATTGGGTTTGGTAAAATGGCTAAAAAAAACATGAATTTTTCTAATATAAATTTGCAGAAGAAATTATTAAAAATGCTCCGTTTATATTTTGATATAGTGTTATAGAGAGCGAAGAGCGTGCGGGATTTGTAGGAACGAAGCCAAACAAACACCTTATTTGGGTATCTGGGGGAATGAATTAGCTGGGACTGAGGGCGGCCGAAGAGCAGGCGAAGAAAACAGGTGAACAGGCGTATTGACGAATTCTGAGGAAACGCCAATGTGAACGTTAAAAACAAGGGCGCGAGAGGCAAAACTGCATTTATGCTTACTCTTGACGAACCGCTTGTCACACCCTTTTTTTATGTTTTTCTGAAGCTGTGATGAGAAGGACTAAGGCCGATGAACGATATTAATTTAAAATGAAAAAATATGAAAAAACTAAAATTGACTTTCCTAACAACAATATGTTCGTTAACTAATTTTTTTTACTGTCAACAATTTCAAAATGCACCGAATGCACTTTTGTTAAATTCAATTGACCCAAATTCTCCACCATCTGTTGATCTATTATTTGAAAACTTTAAAAATTTGTTATCAAATCCAGATACCTCATTGAATCATGAAAAAATAAAAGCTCAAAGATGGATGAAATATTCATTGCCGAAATACAATATTTCGAATGGAAATGAATATAGTCTTGATGAATATTCAGATGCGATAAAATCTATATACTCTAGTCCATTTAATTGTGGTCAAAACGACCCAGCCAATTGGATAAGTGATGGCCCTTCATTGATCCCTGATACTAATCAACAAAAAAATGGATGGGTAGACGCAATTTACAATAACCCTTTGAATACTAATGTGTTTTTATTAGGTACAAGAACCTCTGGAATTTTTCGAACGACAGATTCGGGCAATAATTGGAACTGTGTAACAGATAATTTAAGTTTTCCTGTTTTGGGTATACAACAGATTATTGCTGCTCCAAACAACCCTAATTATATTTTAGCAATAACAGGCACTGAGAACATAAAGGGAGGAGTAATTTATAGTAATGATGGAGGAATTATATGGAATGAATGCACCCAAACTTTGCCTCAATTCACTTGGTTGGATTTTCATCCATCAATTTCTGGGCTTGTTTTTGCTTCAACAAATGAGGACGTAATGTATAGTCAAGATTATGGTTTGACATGGCAAAGTCTAGGATTGCCACCAAGTTTTAATTCGGAATATCGCGTTTTATTCAAAATAATTGTTCTAGATAATAAGTTTTTTGTAACAACTAGATATATATATGGAAAAGAAAGCTATCTGTTCAGAGGTGATTTTTCAGTTTTAGGATCAGGGATAAGTAATCAATGGTCGTCTACTTTAAATAATGATTTTGCACCTGGGGATTCAGTTACTTTTATTGATTTTTCGAATAAAATAGGTAATCGATTTTATCTACAAGTAAAATCCACGACAAATAAAAGAACCTTCAAAACCATGGACATGGGAAATTCTTTTTCACTGTTAAATTTCCCTATCGAAATAGGCACTTTTTGGAAAAATGAGATTATCGCCTCGCCCAATAATCCAGATGCTTTTTATTGGGGAGATATTGGATTTATGAGAAGATATAATCAAATTAATGGTACAGCTGTTCAAATTGTAAACGCAGCAACAAACCCAGGCCACCATGATGATTATAGATGTTCACATATACTAAATATTGGTGGTGTAGATAGAATATCTTTTGGAAATGATGGGGGAGCCGCTGTAGTTTTTGATGGTTTAGCTTCGAATCCTAAAATATCATCATTAAATGGAAATATTTCAATAAATCTTCTTCATGCTTTTGATATTCATGAGCCCACTGGAAGAATAGCATATTCATTTCAAGATCACGCGATGAAATTTAGGGATTCTGATATGACATTTTCCAGTGACTTTCTTTGGGAAGGTTCAGCAGCACTTATACAACAATTATATCCAAATGGAATAGTTGGTGAAAATGCTTATACCTTTATAAAAGATAAAGATGAGTTAAACCATCCAATAGTAAATGGTAATTTAGGAACACCTGGAGAATGTTATTTAGGAGGTTATTTTATTACTTATAAACATTTTCCTGATAGATTTGCAAGAGGGCTTAATGCTATTACATCAGAGCCATACGGAAAAGTGGCAATGAATCGTGGAGAAAATATTTCAGAAGAATCAAAAATATTAATGTCAAAAGGAATTGGTCCAGTTGCTATCTGCGAAAGAAATCCAAATTACATTTATGCTGCAGACAATGCACCACTAGATAATGTAAATAAGTTTTATAGATCCCTTGATGACGGTTTAACATGGGAGAGTCTAACAAATTCAACAGTTACATTATCTCAAGGGACATATAATCTTAGTCAACAGTTAACTTGGAATGTAATTCGGGCATTAGCAGTAGATCCGAACGATGGAAAAATAATTTACTGTGGCATCGGGGGAACACATGTTTATAACAATTCAATTACCGATCAAAGATTTAGGGTAATAAAATCAATTGACGGAGGATTATCATTTATAGATTTTTCAGAAGGGCTTCCTGCTTTGCCAATTGAAAGATTATTAACAATTGAGAGTGCAAATGGATTAATGTTTTGTGCCACAAGTGTTGGAGTATATTACAGAACAAATACTATGAGTCAATGGGAGTGTTTTTCAAAAAATCTGCCAAAAGTTGAAATTACAGGCATCAAATACGATTATTGTAATAATACGTTGTATGTTTCGACATATGGAAGAGGAATGTGGAAAACTGAAGTTAATTTGGGAGTTTCATCTGATTTTTCAGATTTAATAACTGTAAACACCATTTGGAATACAAATAAAGTCTTGACTGACAACTTAATCATCAAGGAAGGGGCAACCTTAACAATTAATAGCACAGTTAAAGTATATACTGGTAAAAAAATAATAATTGAACCAAATGCTCGATTAATACTGGACGGAGGTATTTTGACCAGTTTTTGCGGTGATTATTGGCAAGGTATTGAAGTTTGGGGAAATTCGAATTTAACACAAACTGCTGCAAATCAAGGAACAGTAATTTTGAAAAATGGTGCGACAATTGAATATGCAAGAGAAGCTATAAAAGTATGGAAATACAATGATTGGTCAAAAACTGGTGGAATTATAGATGCATCCAATAGTTACTTTAAAAATAACTGGAGATCAATAGCTTATTATCCATATCATTCTTATTCTCCTGTTTCAGGTAACGAGTACCCTAATAAAGGAAGAATTACAAATTGTGAATTCACTTGGGATGATGATTTCATCGATATAAATGGGGTCGCTCCAGCAATAACTATGAATCACGTAAATGGTGTGTTGATTAGTGGATCTGATTTTATCGACAATAGAACTACAATTGTAAATCCTCATCAAAGACCGAACGGAATTTACACTATTGATGCTGGTTACAAGGTGGTCGGAAGAAATATAGGAGGGTTAAATGCACCAGTGCATCATGATTACAGCGAAACAAATTATGATGTTTGTAAATTTAAAAATTTACAACACGGTGTTTACGCCATGAATTCTAATTCACAATTCACAGTAACTGTAGATCATTGCAAATTTGAAGATATGATTTATGGAGTTCGATTAAGTTCAGTGGACAATGCACTCATTACAAGAAATAAATTCGATTTTACATTAACTCACCCGGCTGACATTACTGTCATGCATGAATTGGTCTTTAATAAATGTACAGGATATAAGGCAGAAGGGAATAAATTTAATAGTCAAATACCAAGTGCACCAATAGAAGGTAATTTAGTTTATAATTCTGGTGTTTCACAAAACCGAATTTACCGCAACGATTATACCAATGTAATGACAGGTAATTATTCAAATGGTCAAAATACCAACGATATGGGGGGAACAAATGCGCCATCCGGGTTACAATTTCTCTGTAATGATCACTTGAACAATCAAAATTTTGACGAATATGTTTTTACATTTCCTAATGCAAACGGAAATGGGCAAGGAATACGGTTGAGACAAGGTTCTGTTTTGGTGCCCGCCGGCAATACTTTTTCTGCAAATCTCAATCCTGTTCAAGGAAAAGCGAACATTAAAAGTGACGATTTCGATAATATTCTTTATTTTAATGGTGTTGGGTTAAATGAAATCCCTACAGTCATTGGCGGGGTAGGAACACAGAATTCTGCGGAAAGAACTTGTCCTTCGAACTTTACAAATATCATTGTAGTTCAGCAAAAAAGTATATTAAGTCCGACAGTTAAATCTGAATTAATTACAGAACTGCAGTCAATTGGAACGCAACAATTACAAAAGGCAATAGAATTGGATAATTTGCTACAAACGGGAGATTCTCCATATTTACATGAATTAGTTGCCAATTTAGACCCAAATAACAAACAGTTTGTTAAAACTGAACTTTTAGCAAGTAGTCCTTATTTATCTGAAACACTGCTCAAAGAATTGGGAGATAAGACACCTGGAATATACCCTCATGCATGGTACAAAGATCTAATTTTGGCGAATATTGAAGTGGCTCAAACAAAAACATTTATTGATTATTTAAATTCCAAAAATGTTCCTCTGCCCTCTGTTTTGATTAATCAAATAAATGAGCAAAAGCTAATTACGACAACCCAACGTGGTGAAAAAATAGATTTTTTAACCGATTTGAATACACGTAAAACAGTTATTTTGGATTTATTGATTCAAAATGAATTGAGTGATAGTGTTGAAATTGACTGGCAAGCCTACAAAAATTGGATAACCCAAAGAGAAGACATTATTTGTAAATCTCAAATGGCCGATATGCATCTTGGTAAAGGTGAAATCATACAATGCAATGAAAAACTGGATTATATCGATGTGCATATTAATGAATTCATGATGGATGAAATCAAACAGGAAATGTCGGACTATAGTACATTTAAAAAATATGTACTCACTTTTGTAAATGAAGATGGAATTATTGAGAGTTTGGATTCTACTCAAATTCAACAATTGGAATACATCGCTAATAATTTTTCAGGTAAATCTGCTGTTCAAGCACGAAATTTGTTATGTTTTCATTCTGGATTATGTGAAGATATCGAGGTTGTTTATTCCACTCCTAACAATGCTAAATCGGCACAAGCCACAAATGAATCTTCCGAAGAATCTGCCTACATTATTAATCAAACTTTAAAAGTAATTCCTAACCCAAATAATGGTGAATTTAAATTGGTAATGCCTGAAAATTGCACGATTCAAAATCTGCAGATAATAGATATTCATGGAAAGGAAATCATTTTTGAGTCAATTGAAGACAATGGAGAGTATTTAAAATTAAAAATGGAAAATACTTCTACGGGTATTTATACAGTGAAAACTAATTGTTCAGATGGTTCAGTATTCATTACCAGATTATTAATAAAATAATTCTAAAACTTTGATAAGAATAAAGCACTCTAATTGGAGGGAACTTTTTCTATTTTAAACAATTATCTATGCAAAATGAAATTAAAACAATAATCTACAATTACAAGTATTTCGGTAAATAGGTTAATGGGATATAATTAGTTAATTTAGTTGTTAATAATCTGTATCGGTTAATAATAGGAATTTGTCATATGAAGCTTGCGCATTATATATTGATTTTTTGTAGTTTGGTTTTTTCTAAAATCGAGGCGCAACAAAATTTTCAAAAGGTATATACGTTTCAAGATACCTTTGCAATATTTAGCGATGTATTTGTTACGGATTCTTGTTATTATTACACAGCTGGGATAGGGAGTAGTTCAAGACAACCTTTTAATTTCGGCAAAATTCATTTAGATGGTGCTGAAGAAGTTTTATTACTTGACGAGGATCCTACTAGTTTCCAGCGAATAATGTTTAGCCAAGCGGATATGGACACTAACTTTAGAGGGAATTTTGTTACCTGTTACGTGAACCATTCGATAAACGGTAACTCACCAAGAATAAAAGAGTTTTCAGGCGATGGAAATTTAGTAAATGATTTTGCTCTATTGGACTACTGGACAAGCGATAGTTTATTGTTTTTAGTTGAATTTTCTCGAATAATCATAAATAATATCGACAGCACGTATCTAATTGCACATCGATATCATGATAACACAACAGACAACAATGGAAATGAACAAAATGGTTCTTCTGGAACAATTTTAATAAAATTAAAATTTGATGGTACAGTAATCTGGGATAAAAAATTTCATTATTCTCCAATTGGACTTTATAAACCTTTTTGGTCATTGAACAATTTAATGCGGCTCCCAAATGATGAATTCTTACTTATTATCAACGAAATTAAAATCTTTGACCCTTCTAATTGGAATTTGAATTGGACAAAAACCCATTTTATTAAACTTGATATCAACGGGAATCAATTAGCACATAAAATTTTTCAAGATGGACAATTCAGTCCAGGTGGATTTGGCAGTACACATTTGGAAGATGGAGGTCTTTTATATTCATATTTCGAATCTATAATAGATGGATTACCTCCCAATACGGATTATTTTAGAACAAGACCTGTAATTGCGCGTTTTGATGATAATTATAATTTAGTTTGGAAAAAGACTTTACGGGAATTTTATGGAACGGAATTTTCATTTTTTATTGGTCAAATTACTGAAGTTCGAATTGTAGAAGATTCCCTCTTCGTTGGCGCATTTAATTATATTGAAGAAATCGAAGAAAATATGGCTTATAAAGAACGATTACGATTAAGTCAATATAACTTGAATGGCGAAAATAAATGGAACCGAGATTATATTTACTACCCTACAGATGACTTTAATGATCCGGAATATGGTATTTACGACCTAGAATTAACACCTGATGGGGGCTACATCATGTTAGGAGAAGTCCAAATTTTGGATTCATTATTAAGCAATGCACCCGGTCAATTTGGTTATCTTCTAAAAACAAATTGCCTTGGATTTCTTGGGGATCCAATTGCAGAATTTGCTTATTCAACCAACTATGGAGACGTTCAGTTTGTAAATTCTAGTATTCAGGCAGGTTCTTACCAATGGATTTTTGGTGATGGAGACACGTTGAGAACTTCAGAGTATATAGATTCGGTCAAACATAACTACTTGAATAATGGGAATTATACAGTTCATTTGATTGCGTATGGATGCAATGGTGTAAGTGACAGCATCTCAAAAACAATTCAAGTTTCCGGAATTTCAAATGGTTTCGCAGGGGATGGAACTTTACTTACACTTTTCCCAAATCCAATATCAAGTGGTGAATCAATCGCTTTTTATGTTGGGAATATTACTCAAGAAAATGTAACTGTTGGAATTGTTAATACTCACGGCCAAACTGTTTTTCAAGGAAAAATACAATTGCCTAATACTACCTATATTATCCCCTTGAATATCGCTTCTGGAGCGTATTTTGTTTCATTAAGAAATGATTCAGATCTCTTGGAGGTAGAAAAGTTAATCGTACGATAATGGTTGTAATTTGAAAAAGGGCGGTGGCTTCGCCAATACCTTTTAAAAAAAGAGGAAGATATGATAAATATATTATTTGGATATGGTGTATTTTCCATGCAATATACGCGCAGGATTAACCAAACTTACAAACTAATATTTTATTTCGGTATATCCGGTTTTATAAGAAGATAGATTTTTTCAAATTGAAAAACAATAACACCTTTTATTTTTTATGACCTTCAATCCACTTATTCTGGAACGAGAATTATTTTTTTTACCTAATTACGTTGCTATAGATGACACTGTCAAGTTTTTTTTCGCTAAAATATATTCAGCTCTAAGAACAGTTATCCCCTTTGGTCTTAAAAATTAGTCTTATGGAATAATTGAGATTATTCAACGGATTTTTTATGCTCGTAAGCAAGGTTTTTTTATTCCTCCATAATCGAAACATCAATTCAAAATATTTCATAATTTTGTCCCGTCTCTAGGGGGTGTCCGCCAGCTGGCGGACTGAGATTATACCCATTGAACCTGATTTAGGATAATGCCTACGAAGGGAAGATGACTGTGCTAATTAGTAACCAGCTGGAATTAGCCCCTTGTTCTTGTGTAATTTGAAACAAATGAAAACAAGAATTTTTATCAGTATCAGTTTTTTAGTATCGACTTTTCTCTCTTTTGGACAAAATAATTTTTTGGGTGTCGTATCCGATGAGGAAGGTAAACTGTTGGAAGGCGTAAAGGTTTGTATACAAGCCACTACCTTCTGCACCCAAACCAATGCACAAGGGAATTTTAGCTTAGAATCGGTAATTGGTGATCAAAACACGCTTGTTTTTGAATGCCCAGGATACACTTCACGTACCATCTTTTTTTATTCGGAAGATTTTAATATTCCATTAAAAATCATGCTCTATAAAAGTACCCAAACCTTGGAAGAGGTTCAAGTTACTTCTACCAGAGCGTCTGCCGCTTCTTCCTCAGCGATTTTTGTTGAAGAGAAAACGCTAGAAAAAAAGGCTTTTGGACAAGATTTACCTTTCTTATTGGATGGCACGCCGTCCTTAGTAACTACCTCAGATGCAGGAAATGGAGTAGGGTATACAGGAATGCGAATTCGAGGAATAGATGCCTCGCGCATTAATGTCACCTTAAACGGGATTCCTATCAATGATCCTGAATCGCATGATGTTTATTGGGTCAACATGCCTGATTTGAGCAGCTCCATTGAAAATATTCAAATTCAACGTGGTATTGGTTCTTCTACCAATGGTGCTGCCGCTTTTGGTGCAGGATTAAACCTGAAGTCTAGCAATCTTTCCGAAACGCCCTACGCAACGATTGATAATAGTTATGGGGCGTTTAATACGCTCAAAAATTCTATTAAAATTGGAACAGGGCTCCTCCATCAAAAGTTTAATTTTGAAACGCGTCTCTCTCGTATTTCTTCCGATGGATTTCTAGATCGAGCCAAATCAAATTTAAATTCCATCTATTTTTCTGGCGCTTACCTCGGTAAAAATTTCCTTTTGAAAGCACTTGTCTTTAGTGGTCATGAGTTGACGTACCAGGCTTGGTATGGCACACCAGAAAGTCGTTTAACCGGCGATGTAGCGGCGATGAATGCGTACGCGGATCGCAATTTATTAAGTCCAGAGGAACGACAAAACTTAGTATCTTCGGGAAGAACGTATAATTTTTACACCTACAAAAATCAAGTGGATAATTACAAGCAAGATAACTATCAATTGCATTATGCCTATTCCATAAAATCTAATTTACTTCTGAATATCTCGGGTCACTATACGTATGGAAGAGGATATTATGAGGAATACAAAAACAACCAAGCCTTAAGCGCGTATGGAATGTCTTCGGTGGTAGTAGGAAATGATACGCTAACCACAAGTGATCTAATTCGTCAGCGCTGGTTGAACAATGATTTTGTTGGGTCTGTCTTTTCTCTTTCCTATTTTAAACAACGTTTAAATTTGGTGTGGGGTGGTTCGGTGAATACGTATTTGGGCCGTCATTATGGCGAAGTGATCTGGTCTCGTTTTGCATCCGATTCGGAATTAGGAGATCGTTATTACAATGAATCTGGTCAAAAATCGGAATGGTCTTCCTATGTAAAAGGATCGTATAAGCTGAAAGATTGGTCGTTCAATGGTGATATCCAGTTCAGGCACTTAGACTATTCTTTTTTGGGCGTGGATCAAGTTTCAGGCGTGTTAAAAGATGTGCAACAGCGTGTAAAATTTGATTTTTTAAATCCAAAAATCTCCATTTCAAGACAGCTTTCTTATGCGCAATCTATTTTTGCTTCTTTTGGTATTTCTCATAGAGAACCAGTGCGGAAAGATTTTAGAGAAAGCACTCCTGAAAGTCGCCCAAAAGCGGAGGTTTTACGAGATGTTGAATTGGGATACACCTACAAAAAATCAAAGTTACTGTTGAATGTAAATGCTTATTTCATGGATTATACCAATCAACTTATTTTAACGGGTGAAATTAATGATGTGGGTTCTTATACCCGGACCAATGTTCCCTCAAGTTATCGATTGGGTCTCGAAATGAATACCGCTTATGCGCCATTTTCTTTCTTAAAATTTAATGGAGCCTTGGCCTTAAGTCAAAATAAAATAAAGGAATTCAATGAATTTTTGGATGTTTATTCCTCCACGGAACCCTATTATTCGCAACAAATTATCACGCATAATGACGTAGATTTAGCCTTTTCTCCAAATGTAGTTGCCAGCCTTGGGGTTGTATGGGAGCCCTTCAAAAATATGAATGTGGAATGGATGAGTAAATTCGTTTCGCAACAATTTTTGGACAATACTGCTGCGGTGGATAGAAGTATTAAGGCTTTTTCATATAGTAATCTAACGCTTAACTATGCATTTAGACATGTTTTAGGAAAAGAAATTAATTTCGGTCTTCAAGTGAATAATATTTTCAATTATCTTTATGCCAATAACGGGTATACTTTTTCATACCTGTATGATGGTCAAAAAACAACAGAGAATTTTTATTACCCTCAAGCGGGAAGAAATTTAATGTGTCGAGTGCTTTTTAAATTTTAATTAACGAGTGTCCAATTAAAAATATAGGGTTGATTAATGTTTGACACTATTTTTATTTCTGAGCATTAAAACCCTGAAAGGGTTTCATCTATTAACGATGGGCGTAGACCATCGGAAATAGAAACTAGCCAACATTAATAAAGCCCTGAAAGGGCGTAATACCGAAAAGACAAATAACATGGGACAGTCAATAGTAATAAATTACATTGCCAATCAAAAGGAGCACCACAGTAAAAAATAGTTCAGGATGAATTCAAAGCTTTTTTGAAAAAATACAAAGTAAAATAAGATGAACGATACGTTTGGAATTAATATTGCGCTAATATCACACCCTTTCAGGGCTTTTAACCGGGGATTCTTGCTAATTCATAGGGCTTTGCCCAATGATTAGCTATCACACCCTTTCAGGGCTTTTAGCAACTATAATCCACATTATTCGATTTATATAAAAATCATTAAGCTCAGCACCTCAAAATAATATTAACCGGTCTTCAAGTGAATAATATTTTCAATTATCTTTATGCCAATAACGGATATACTTTTTCATATCTGTATGATGGTCAAAAAACAACAGAGAATTTTTATTACCCTCAAGCGGGAAGAAATTTAATGTGTCGAGTGCTTTTTAAATTTTAATTAACGAGTGTCCAATTAAAAATATAGGGTTGATTAATGTTTGACACTATTTTTATTTCTGAGCATTAAAACCCTGAAAGGGTTTCATCTATTAACGATGGGCGTAGACCATCGGAAATAGAAACTAGCCAACATTAATAAAGCCCTGAAAGGGCGTAATACCGAAAAGACAAATAACATGGGACAGTCAATAGTAATAAATTACATTGCCAATCAAAAGGAGCACCACAGTAAAAAATAGTTCAGGATGAATTCAAAGCTTTTTTGAAAAAATACAAAGTAAAATAAGATGAACGATACGTTTGGAATTAATATTGCGCTAATATCACACCCTTTCAGGGCTTTTAACCGGGGATTCTTGCTAATTCATAGGGCTTTGCCCAATGATTAGCTATCACACCCTTTCAGGGCTTTTAGCAACTATAATCCACATTATTCGATTTATATAAAAATCATTAAGCTCAGCACCTCAAAATAATATTAACCGGTCTTCAAGTGAATAATATTTTCAATTATCTTTATGCCAATAACGGATATACTTTTTCATACCTTTATGATGGTCAAAAAACAACAGAGAATTTTTATTACCCTCAAGCGGGAAGAAATTTAATGTGTCGAGTGCTTTTTAAATTTTAATTAACGAATAACTGCTTCCTATGAAAACTTATCTACTTTTATTTTTTTGTTTTTCTTTTGTTTCCATCATGTTCTCACAAGGAGAACTCTTGCCTCCTCCGATAGTAACGTCAGTTTCTAATGAAGTTGAACCAACTTTTCCAGGTGGACAAGAAGCGCTCATGCGTTTTATTCATACTAATATCATGTATCCTGAATCAGCCATTGATTTGGGTATGGAAGGTAAGGTGTATGTCCGTTTTTATGTTGAAAAAGATGGAAAGGTTTCAAATGTGGAGTTACTAAAAGGCATCAATTGTCCAGCTATAGAACAAGAAGCGCTTCGGGTAGTATCTAGTATGCCGAATTGGCTTCCTGGATCAACAGATACTTCTTTGGCAACACGGACTGTGATGAATATTCCAATTTCATTTGACCTTGAGGGTGAAGGTGAATTTGATGACTCCGACGAACCTAAATATGAGCCACATTGGGTCTCTTTTGATCTTGGTTTTGTAAGCATGTTCCGTTTAAATGAACAAACGAATTCACGTTTTGATACGGATTTTAGCACGAATGATTATTGGCAAATAGACCCGGTTAAATCCGTGGCCATCAATGTTAATTTTCTAGAATATAAGCTTCCCATTTTTAAACAATATTTAGGGTTGACCACCGGATTAGGCTATGGTGTGACAAGTCTTGCCTTACGAAATAATTACCTTATCCAGCATAGTAACGATACTGTTTTTTGTGTGTCAGACACCATCCAATCGTATAAAAATAATGCATTGGCAATGCATCGCTTGACCTTGCCCTTATTATTGGAATTCACCACTAAGCCGGAAGCTAAAAAGAGTTTTTACCTCGCTGCAGGTGTTATTGGTGCATGGCGCTTTGCCTCTACGAGTTCGCAAACGGGAGAATATGCGAATGGTGATAAGTTCAATAATACAACGTCTTCCCGTTTTAATTTGCAGCATTTCTCCTTAGACGCAACCATTAGAGCAGGTTTTGGCAAGTATTTAGGCGCTTTTGTAGAGTACAGTTTAACACCCTTATTCAAAAAAGGAAGCACCATTGCCATTTATCCGCTACGTTTTGGCCTAAGCATTAATGGTTCGTATTTCTCTAAGTAAGGATTAATGTGGCTTATTAAGCGCGCTGATTTTTTCTAGCACCTTTTCTACTTGAATTAACAAAGGAGAAACAGAATCGTTGATGATTTGGAAATTGGCCAAGCTACTTTTTTGTTCGTCGCTCCATTGTGATTGGATTCTTTTTAACACCAACTCTCTCGAGCAATTTTCTCTTTTCATGACGCGATCTATGCGAATGGCCTCGGGGGCAATGACTAAAATAGTTGTATCGAAATTCGTGTGAGCCCCCATTTCAAATAGAATGGCCGCCTCGTTAAAAACGATTTCTTGCGATTGATTAGTTGCCCACTGTGCGAAATCTGCCCTCACAATAGGATGCACTAAGGCATTGACCTTTTCACGTAGTTCGGGCGATTCAAAAATCAGCTCCGCTAATTTCTTTTTGTTTAATTCGCCCTTTTCGTAAATGGATTCACCAAAAAGAAGTAGTAAACCTTCCTTGATTTCCTGATTACTTTCCATTAATAACTTAGCGCTTTCATCAGAATGATAGACGGGAAAACCCATCGATTTGATAATACCCGAGACGTATGACTTTCCCGAACCAATTCCTCCTGTTATGCCAATTTTCTTCATAGTCGTGCACGAATTTACGGAGTTTCGCGGATTACTTTTATCAAAGGTGTAACTTTGTGTCCATGAAAAAGGCAGAATGGTTCGCGGAATGGTTTGATACTTCCTATTATCATACACTCTATCAGCATCGAAACGACCTTGAAGCCAAGGAGTTTATCGAGCGATTAGTGGCACACCTTTCATTACAGCCAGGAACTAAAGTGTTGGATTTAGCTTGCGGAAAAGGGCGTCATGCGGTGATGTTCCATAAATTGGGAATGGACGTGTTAGGCGTTGATTTATCAAGCAATAGCATTCAAACAGCCAAGGAGAATTCTTGTCAGGGTTTGGCTTTTGAGGTGCACGACATGCGGGAAGTAATTCCCAACAAAAAGTTTGATTTAATAGCCAACTTGTTTACCAGTTTTGGCTATTTCGACACGCAATCGGACAATGAAAAAATGATCGCATCGATTGCTGCTATGCTCAATGAAAAAGGGGAGCTAATTATTGATTTCATGAATGCTATTAAAGTTATTGAACACTTAGTGGCCTCTGAGGAAAAAATGATTGATGGGATTTTATTTTCGATTACTCGCCGTTATGATGGGCAACATATTTATAAAGACATTCGCTTCGAACACAACGGGGTAAAACACCACTATACGGAACGAGTTCAGGCCTTAAAACAAGAAGACTTTCTCCGTTTTCTAGCGAAAGATTTTGAAATATTGTCTACCTTTGGCAACTTCCAATTGGACGCATTTGACCCGAAAAATTCAGATCGTCTCATACTATTTGCCCGTCGAAAATGATTAGTTTTTATTTCGTATTTTTTGGATTAATACTTTCAGCCCTTTTAGGTGCGCTAATCGTCACAACATTAAAGTACACCAACAAAAGTTCTTTTATTAAATTCGCCTTGGCTTTTAGCGGTGGCTTTTTGTTAGCGATCCTTTTTGAGCATCTTTTGCCTGAATTGTATGCTTCTGGCAATGCAAGTATTGGTATTTATATACTTTCTGGCTTTTTAATTCAGTTAATACTCGAATATTTCTCCGGAGGTATCGAACACGGACATGTCCATGTTCATAAAGGGCAAGCACTTCCTTGGACCTTATTTCTTTCTTTATCAATACATTCTATTATTGAAGGCATTCCTCTAGGAAATCATTATGCTGGAATTGAGTCTGGTCATGATCATAGTGGCAATGATTCCTTGTTTTGGGGGATTGTTTTTCACCAAATCCCTGTTGCTATTGCATTAATGACCTTGCTGTTAAACACATCGCTTTCCAAGATGAAAGCATGGCTAGTTTTACTTCTTTTTGCTCTGATGACCCCAATAGGGCTTGTTATAGGTTTGTATATCACCTCCGGCCAATTAGGCCTTAATTATCAGATGATACTCGGTGTTGTTATTGGGATGTTTCTTCATATTTCAACGACCATTATCTTCGAAACATCGGAGAATCACAAATTTAATTTCCTTAAATTAATTAGCATTATAGTAGGAGTGTCGCTTGCTTTGCTACTTTATTAATTAGCGCAATTCGAAAAGGTCATTAACGCCCAATAAACGACTTTTTGAAAATCCTTCTGCGTACGTTGCTCCGATTGGACGTCCAAGTGTCATCATTCTTCCTTTTAAAAAGTCAAAAAAATCCTCACCTGAGATGGGCGTATTTAATTCTGTTGAATTTGGGTCAAAAAATTGGGAGGAATAACACTTGATTGCCTCAATCTTTTGCTCAAAAAATGGAGTTACATCTAATACAATTGCTGGTTCGATGTAATAATCTTGTATGTAATGAAGAAGTAAACGAGGTCGATAATGCGCTTGTTTTTCATTGTTATCCATCGTTTCTATTTTGCTTAAACCAGCAAGAAAGCAGGCGTCAGCAACTAGTTTTGCCGCTTTACCGTGATCCGGATGTCGGTCTTCCAATGAATTTGCCAACACAATTTCTGGTCTAAACCGTCGGATTTCAGTGATTATTTTTAGCATGCTTGCTTCATCATTCGAAAAGAAACCATCTTTTAATTCTAAATTCTTTCTTACCGACAAGCCAAGTGAAATAGAAGCATTCGCTGCTTCCTCCCGTCTTTTTTCGCTGCTTCCGCGTGTACCTAATTCTCCTTGTGTTAAATCAACTATGCCGATTTTCTTTCCCATTTGCTGATACTTGATCAGTGTCCCACCGCATGAAATTTCAACGTCGTCGGGGTGCGCAGCAAAAGCAAGGATATCTAATTTCATGCGTTTTCTGTTTGGTAACTCTCCACGCTTGGGCATGAGCAGATCAAATTCCGATCACCAAACGCATTGTCAACTCGTCGAACAGGCACCCAATATTTCCAGTCTTTTAAGTAAGGCAATGGATACACTGCTTCTTGTGGCGTGTATGGATAATCCCAGTTTTTATTGATAATGCAATCGGCCGTGTGTGGAGCGTTTTTCAGCAAATTATTCACTTTGTCGGCCGTGCCATTTTCGATTTCTTTTATTTCTTCCCTAATTTTAATCATGGCAGAAATAAAACGATCCAATTCTTCTTTGTCCTCAGATTCTGTTGGCTCAATCATTAAGGTTCCTGCTACAGGAAACGAAACAGTTGGTGCATGGAAATTAAAATCGATTAATCGCTTTGCCATGTCAGCCACTTCCACTTCAGCAGATTGTTTGAAGGCGCGGCAATCCAAGATCATCTCGTGTGCAACCATTCCATTTTTCCCAGTATACAAAACATCGTAATGTCCTTTAAGCTTAGCCGCAATATAATTTGCATTTAAAATGGCGATTTCTGTAGCTTCTCTTAGGCCTATTGCGCCTAACATTTTGATGTATCCGTATGAAATTAGTAAAATTAGTGCGCTTCCAAAAGGAGCAGCTGAAATAGCGTGTATTGCTTTTTCACCTCCCATTTTTATTAATGGATTTCCTGGTAAAAACGGCGCTAAGTGAGCAGCAACTCCGATAGGGCCCATTCCTGGTCCACCCCCCCCATGAGGAATAGCAAAAGTTTTATGCAGGTTAAGATGACAAACATCCGCTCCAATATTTCCTGGATTTGTTAAGCCAACTTGCGCATTCATATTGGCACCATCCATATAAACCTGGCCGCCATTGTCATGAATAATCTTTGTGATTACTTGAATTCCCTCTTCAAATACACCATGTGTAGATGGATAGGTAACCATTAATCCAGCAAGTATATCTTTATTTTCTGTTGCAACGCGTTCTAATTCCTCAATGTTAATGTTGCCGTCTTCATCACATCCCGTAACGATTACTTCAAAACCAGCCATTACAGCAGAAGCGGGATTGGTACCATGCGCAGAAGAAGGGATTATTATCTTCTTGCGTTGTAGATCACCATTCGCCTCATGAAAAGCTTTTATGACCATTAAGCCAGCATATTCTCCTTGTGCACCAGAATTTGGTTGCAAAGAAACAGCTGCAAATCCAGTACAAGCACACAGATCTTTTTCTAATTGATGCAGCATTTCATAATACCCACTTGCTTGTGCCTTTGGTGCAAAGGGATGCATATTGCAAAATTGCGAGTTGGTTATCGGAATTAATTCAGATGCCGCATTGAGTTTCATCGTGCAAGATCCTAATGCGATCATGCTGTGAACCAATGATAAGTCTTTGTTTTCAAGGCGTTTCAAATAACGCATCATTTTTGATTCAGAGTGATATTGGCTGAATACTGGATGGCTTAATATCGCTGAAACACGCGCGTTATTTGTTGGAATGCTGTTTGTTCTTTCTCCTACTTGTGGTGCTGAAACACCTTTTAATTCCGCAAAAACGGACAAAATATGCTGAACATCATTTATTGTGTGAGGTTCTCCAAAACTTAGGCTTACCGAATCAATTCCGAAATAATTAAAATTCATTCCATTACTTTCGGATAGGGTCTTTAATTTTTCAGTGTCTATTCCATGAACACAAATCGTGTCAAAAAATGAATCCGTGTGTAAGGAGAATCCTAAGTTTGTTAATCCTTTGGCGGTTAAGCTGGCAAGGCCATTGACGTTTTGAGCAATTTCTTTAATTCCTGCTGGTCCGTGGTACACGGCATACATACTTGCCATTACAGCCAATAATGCTTGGGCAGTACAAATGTTAGAGGTCGCTTTATCGCGTTTGATGTGCTGTTCCCTAGTTTGTAGGGCCATGCGCAACGCTAAATTATCATCCGCATCTTTTGATACACCAATAATTCTTCCTGGCATTGTTCGTTTGTACGAATCTCTCGTGGTGAAGAAAGCAGCATGAGGCCCACCAAATCCCATGGGAACACCAAATCGCTGTGACGATCCAAACACCACATCTGCACCCATTTCACCTGGAGCTTTTAATAGGGCAAGTGCCAATAAATCCGTTGCTACAGCTACCTGTATCCCATTTTCTTTCCAAGTTGAAATTAATGGTTCGATATTTTTAATTTCTCCCTTTGCAGTTGGATATTGAATGAGTGCACCAAAACAATTTTCACTTGCTTGGTAGCTAGACTCATTACCAATAATAAGCTCAATTCCTAAATTGATGGCTCTTCCTTGTACTACTTCAATAGTTTGTGGGAAACAATCCTCGGATATAAAAAAGGTCTTTTTTCCAGCGCTAACATCACTTCTTGAGCGGGAATTATACATCATAATCATCGCTTCGGCGGCAGATGTAGCTTCGTCAAGTAAGGATGCATTGGCAATTTCCATACCCGTCAAATCCATCACCATTGTTTGAAAATTCAAAAGTGCTTCTAATCGTCCTTGAGAAATTTCTGCTTGATATGGCGTGTAAGCGGTATACCACCCTGGATTTTCTAAAACATTTCTTAAGACAACCGAAGGAACAATCGTTTCATAGTAACCCAATCCAATGAATGATTTCAATACCTTATTTTTATGCCCTAATTCAGTGATGTGCTGTAAATATTCAGCTTCACTCATCGCCTCTGCGATGTCTAATTCACTGTTTAATCGAATGTTAGCAGGAATTGTTTTCTCAATTAAGGATGCGATGCTAGCAGCTCCAATTGATTTGAGCATCTCAGACTTTTCGCTTTCGCTAGTACCAATGTGACGTTTTGAAAATGAGTTTATCATGAAAAAATAGATTTTTTAGGGAACAAATATACGTTCTATAAATGAATGAATAATAAATTAACAAATTGCGTTGAAAAGTGTTTTTAACAAGTTAAAATTGATTACTATTTTTTAAAAAATAATCAATGATTTTTAATCAACATAACTTAATTTGAGCATATTAGAACCGCCTAAATCTTCAATTGGAATAGAGGCAATATTGATAACTAAATCCCCTTGATTCAGATAGCCCTCGTTTTTCATTATGTATTTGATGTCCGCAATGGTATGGTCGGTTGAGATGTGCTTGTTGTAATAAAAAGCTCGAACCCCCCACAATAAATTTAATTGTGTTAGTATACTGCGATTGCTTGTGAAAATAAAAATAGACGTGTTGGGCCGTTGCGACGCAATTTTATATGCTGTGTAACCAGAAAAAGACATGGTAATAATTGCTTTTGCCTCAACGCGCTGACTTAAACGACACGCATTAAAACAAATCGAATCAGAAATAAATCGCTCTTGATTGCGCTCGGGAAGTTCCTCTTTGTTGTAAATGCCCTCATGGGTTTCCATTTCCTTAATAATATTTGACATTGTACGAATAACTTCCACCGGATATTTTCCTACAGAAGTTTCCCCAGATAGCATCACGGCATCCGTACCATCTAGTACAGCATTAGCGACATCATTTACCTCCGCTCTGGATGGTGTCATATTGGTAATCATTGATTCCATCATTTGAGTGGCAACAATGACAGGCTTCGCCTTACGAACACATTTCGAGATGAGCATTTTTTGAATCAATGGAACATTTTGATAAGGAATTTCGACTCCTAAATCTCCTCGTGCTACCATTAATCCATCACTTTCTTTTATGATATCATCAATATTATCAAGTGCCTCCGGCTTTTCTATTTTTGCAATCACCTTTGCTTTTGCGCCACGAGCTGATATTCTGTGTTTTAACTCAATGATGTCTCTTGCAGAACGAACAAAAGACAAGCCGATCCAATCTACTTCATGGTCGAGTGCAAATTCTAAGTCTAATTGATCTTTCTCTGTTAAGGACGGTAAAGAAATTTTTGTGTTAGGAAAATTAACGCCTTTTTTTGAAGATAAGATGCCACCTTGAATGATTTTACAAGTAATTTCTGTTTTTCCATTAGTGGTGATTACCTCCAGCATAATCTTGCCGTCGTCTAACAAGATTTTTTCTCCTGGAGAAACATCCTGTGGTAATTTTTGGTAGTTAATTGAGAATCTCACGGCATTCCCCACCACTTTATCGGTGATTATCTTTATTTCATTTCCAACTTCCAAAAGAACTCCATTCGCTTCCATTTCATTGGTTCTAATTTTTGGCCCTTGTAAATCAGCCAAAATCGCCACATTTAAGCCCAACTCGTCGTTTAACTCTCGGATAATTTTAATCGAATTCGCATGGTCGTCATACGCACCATGAGAAAAATTTAAGCGGCAAACATTTAATCCTTCCAACATCATTTCTTTTAACACCTCTTTACTCGAAGATGCAGGTCCTAGTGTTGCGACAATTTTAGTTTTTTTCATGTATTATTTTTCAAAAATTAGGTATTCTGACAAGTGAAATTCATCACTTGAAAATGTAAAAGCAGCGATTACACTGTCCATCTTGCGCAATTCATCGATCATATCTTGAGGATCTAAAATATAATTTTCTTGCATGATTAAAAAATAATCTATGCTCGGTTTCTCAGACATAAAAATACGTCCTTCCTGTTTATTCCGTATCAAAAAGTACGAAATTAAGTTTTGTGGATCATGGTAAAAGTAATAATTAAATCGATCAAATTCAGCCGTTTTTTTAATTGGGACCTCAACTAATACATTACTTTTCTCCAAAAAAATAGTGAAGCGAGTATTTAAATGCCATGCTAAACGAAAATCATTTTGTGCAGAACAAATGCCAATAATTTCAAAGGTCTCTACTGGTTCGTTTTCTAATTGATATCTTTTTACCTTCTCTGCCATACCACAAAAATACTTAATTATATCTGCTAATTTTAGTAACCAATTGGTTAATAAATTATTCTCTTAAGATTATTAAACGATATCTTCCTGTTTAGAATTTGTTATCTTGAATGGGTGATGTGTTTTTGAGTAAATATTTTACTTAAGTTTGTACTTATGAAAAAAATCAACAGCTTAAAAGGATTATGTCTTGTCTTATTTCTGACAACGTCCTTACAATTTATGGCGCAGCCAATTAAAAAATTAACAGAGGATAACAGCTACAAATGGATGCTTGGCTTTGGGTGGAATGCATTGGATGATGATGGCAATGCGGGGGCCTTTTATTCGCCAGCAAATTGGCATTATAATTTTTATCCTTCAAGGATTTTTGTTGATAGGTACATCTATAATGGATGGAGCTGTGAACTAGCAATGGCCTTTAATCAATACAATGCGGATAAATTGCTGAATTTGCAATTAGGTAAAACAGGTATTTTTTTAGCTACAGATGCTAGTATTAAATATTCATTTTATAAATTGTTGAAGTCAGGAACGATTGATCCTTATGTTTCAGCTGGATTAGGATTGAGTATCCGAAATCGCGATGATTCTTTAGTTGCCCCTGTAACCCCGACTCTTAATATAATGTTAGGTTGTAATTTCTGGTTTTCTAAGTCGGTAGGTTTGCAATTGCAAACTGGTGGAAAATTTGGTTTAACTTCTCCTTTTATGGGTTATTCTAATTATATGCAACACAGTGCAGGACTTGTTTTTCGTTTTGAGACCATCGGTTCGAAGAAAAGTGACTTTAGTAAAAAAAGGTATAGCATTGATAAAGGAAGAACAAGAATAAAAATGAAAAAGCCTAAGAAGAATAAGGAAGGTTAAACATTGGTTATTCTGAATTTCTTTTTTGTTTCTTGTATGTCAGTCTTTAAACAGTAAAAGTACAAGCCGTTTGGTAATGTTGTACTGTCAAATCGAACGATATGACCACCCACTGCAAATTCTTGGTTCGCTAATTCTAAAATAGTACCTTCTTCATTTTCTATTGTTAAGCAAATAGACTTCACTAATTCAGTGGTAAAATAGAAAGGAACTTCGCCAGATGAAGGGTTAATATCTAAAGGATATAGCACACAAAAATGTTCTTGTACATAACGCCCCTGACTTAAACGCTTAATCAATAAACGGTAAAGAACAATAATAAAGAGGATGATGAAGGAATAAAAAAGAATGTCTTTTAGGATGATGTATGTGTTCATTTATAATGATATTACGCCTTTTATGGCACTCGATTGTTGATATATAGTTATGATTTCATCTACACTCAACATAACTGTTTTTACGCTGACACTTGTGTAATTTCCCTTGCCAGATGGCTGAAATTTGATCTCAGTATTTTCATCAAAAAAAGCCGAGACTTGCGCAATTATCTTTTGATCATTGGGAATAATAAACTTGAATAAATAAACATTGGGCCAATCCAATAATTCCAACTGTTCGCGAAGTGTATCGAATGTTTCCACAAGGCAAATTTAGCTTGATTTTTTTGTTTATCTAAGAATATTTATTTGAAATTTCAGCCTTGCTTTCTTAAAGTTATTTATTGCTTACTATTTTAATCTCCACGCGCCTGTTTGCTATTCTTTCTTCGTCGTTGTTTTCAGGGATTGGATAAAAGGGTTTAGTAACACCAAATCCTCTATAACTCATCCTGTTTTTTGAAATGCCTTTCTTAATTAAATAATCATAAACAAGTTTGGCGCGAGCTCTCGATAAATTAGTGGAGTCATTATCGGCACAACAAATATGTCCTTGGATCTGAATTACCAGCTTTTCATTCACAGTCATTTGATTATATAACTCATCTAATAGTGGCGCAGATTCGGGTAATAAAATGGCAAGTCCGGGCTCATAATTCAAGGATTTCATGACAATTACATCTCCAATCTTTGCGTTCTTTAGGTTGTCCTCAAATGATTTGGCCTCCACTGTTTTATCCTTCGTTTGAATAAGTACTTTGCGGTTGTCTTTGTCCAACGGCGCATAATCAAAAAGTTCACCTATATTCGCTTTTTCATTGGATATTGGGTTTTTCACTTTTAGGTATCCGCAAACGGCTTTAACGCGTTGACCTGCTAAGGTTGTATTGTACGTCACACTTCCAATTGTATCGGTATAGCCGTAAAGTCCCAATACATCAATATTTGTAAGATCCAGCTTGCTTAAGGTTAATTTCGTTTGACTAGTTAATGCTGAACTATTATAGTCAAAATATACTTCCATGTTATTCTGTGCATTCATGCCTATAATAAGCAAGCTGAAAAGGCTGGTGAAAAGTTGTCTCATAATATTTTGGTTTAAAGATGAATAAATGGAGGTGAAAACTACGCTAAATAGTTTGTTTTCCGTCTACTAAAACAATTTAGCGTGTTTAGGTTACTCTTTAAGTATGATTTGAAATAAATAATTCCAAGCATTAATTTCTTCAAATAGGCGATTAAAAGTTAATTATTTAAATCAATATTAAAATCTAGCGTACTTTTGCGCCATGAAATGGTTTCTATTACTGCCTTCTTTTATTACTTGTATGCTCTACGCTCAAGAAATACAGGCCAATAGAACGAGTGACAAAATTGTGGTGGATGGAAATTTAGAGGAGTCATTTTGGTTGACAGCTAACTTTGTAGAGGGTTTCACACAAATAAGTCCAAATCCTGGCGTAAAATCATCCCAAAATACGAAAGTAGCTATTGCTTATTCTTCAGATGCTATCTATTTTGCAGCGATTTGTTACGATCATCCAGATTCAATTTCAAAGGTCTTTTCTGCAAGGGATGATAATAGCCCCAATGCGGATATTTTTGCCATTTTTCTTGATACTTATAACGATAACCTAAATGGTTTTTGTTTTGGAGTAACGAGTAAAGGGGTGCAGTTAGATGCAAAAATTACTGAGGGTTTATACAACGAACAATTAAATTTGATTTGGAACAGTGCGGTTAAAATTTCAAATCAAGCGTGGCAGGTAGAAATTCGGATTCCATATTCTGCGATTCGATTTCCTGAGAAAGATATTCAGAAGTGGGGAATTAATTTTTCCAGGCAAATTAGTCGAAAACGGGAACTTTCAACTTGGTCGATCGTGAATCCTGATCTAGAGAATTACCTACTTGAAAGTGGAGAGGTTACTGGGGTAAATGGTATTAACCCTCCTTTTCGATTGGCTTTAATGCCTTATGTATCGGCATATATAAGAAATGAATCAGGGATCACTTCTCAATCAATAAATGGTGGCTTGGATATCAAATACGGAATTAATGATGCTTTCACCTTGGATGTAACCTTGATTCCTGATTTTGGCCAAGTTGTCTTTGATAATCAGGTATTAAATTTAACGCCTTTTGAAATTCAATTTAATGAAAATAGGCAATTTTTCACGGAAGGGACTGAACTATTCAATAAAGCGGGTTTGTTCTACAGTCGGCGCATTGGTATTCAGGCTCCAGGTGCTGTTCTTAAAAATCTTTTACTTGCTAATGAGCGCTTATCTGCCGTTCCTTCAGCCACTCAATTATACAATGCTACTAAAGTAAGCGGCCGTACCAAATCTGGTTTAGGAATTGGTGTTTTTAATGGAATTACAGCACCTCAATACGCCATCGCAGTCAATCAATCAACCTTAGTGGAAAGAGAGGTTCTGGTTTCACCGCTAAGCAATTTTAATGTCTTTGTTTTAGATCAAAATCTAAAAAACAATAGCTACATTAATTTCACCAATACCAATGTCACAAGGGCGGGTTCTTTTTATGATGCTAATGTGAGTTCCCTAAAAACTATGTTAAATACCAAGGATAATAATTACTTTGTGGGTGGCTCAACGGCTTTGTCAAACAAGTTTTTTTTAGACAGCACCTCTACTGGTCATAATTGGGGCTTATCCGCAGGAAAGCAAAGAGGAGCTATTGTTTATGCTGCTTCTTACTTTGAAGAATCAGACACCTACGACCCCAATGATTTAGGGTACAATCAAAATAATAATCGCAAAGTCTCATCAGCATCTTTTTCTTATCGAATTTTAAAGCCTTTCGGAAGTTTCAATAAGGCTGTTTCATCCATCGATTTAAATTATAACAGACTTTACAATCCGGATGTGTTTACAAGTTTTGGGTTTAATTTAAGGACCTTCGCCGTCACGAAAAATTTTAACGCCTTTGGTATAGAGTCGTATGTATCTCCGGTCAAAGGATATGATTATTTTGAGCCTAGAACACCGGGTTATTATTTTACAATCCCGACTTTTTATGGTTTTTCTACTTGGCTTTCAAGTAATTACCAAAAAAAGGTGGCGCTTGATGCGGGTGGTGGATATTATATCGTTAATGCAAATAATTGGCATGAATATGATTACAATATTGGCCTTCGCTTTCGTTTATCCAACCATTTGTTTTTAAAGTATAATTGGGAACAAGGATTTCAAGTTAATTATTTAGGTTTCGCCGTTCCCTTTGGTGCACCTGCCGACACTTCTTTTACGGGGATCCTTTACGGCTCAAGAAATAGAATTAATACTACAAATACCATCGGTTTAGATTATACGATAACAAATCGAATGAATATTACTTTTAGATTAAGGCATTATCGCTCTACCTTAGCTTATAATTCCTTTTTTGAATTGAATCAAGACGGAAGTTTAACTTCTATCGCTTTTAATGGCTTGGACACGGACGGTCAAGCGGCATACAATGTAAATTTTAATGCTTTTACAATTGATTTCGTTTATCGATGGGTTTTTCTTCCTGGTAGCGAAATAAATATCGTTTGGAAAAACTCGATCTTTCAAAGTGATAAATTCGTTGCAGAATCATACATCTATAACCTTACCAAAACAATTCAACAGGGGCCATTAAATAGCTTGTCTTTTAAACTCATTTATTGGTTGGATGCTCAAAACATCAAGAAAAAGAACAAATAGTTGTTTTATGGCGTGTTTTTTAACACCCATTCCTGGCCTCTCTGTTTTGAATTTTGACGAATATTTTCCCAAAAAAGGTTGACGTCACCAATATGAAAGTCATTCATTTTCCATGCGGCAAGGTTGAAGGGAAAGCGTAGCTTCGATAAAACTAGCCCTCCAGAAATGAGTTCTGTTTGAAAAACATGCTTGTATTTTTTTCCATTGTTGTAATAAAATCCTTTCTGCTGGCTTTTTTTACTCAATGGGCTTAAATCCCATGTTATTGGGTTAACTACAGCTTTCCCGAAATACCACTTCTCGTATTTCTCTTGATTGAGCTTCTTTTTAAAAGTGTTCCATGAAACAAATCCCCCGATTTCTTTGGCATTTGTTAGAAAAGGAATAGTATTGAATTCATTACTTGGTATTCCAATCCCCGGAATGTAAGCTACCACTAATTGTTTTTGAAGTGCCTTGCCATCAAAAAAATCTTTCAATAATAAATTAATATGGGTTGATCCTTGGCTATGGCCCGCTAAAATTATTCCTCGACCCTGATTATAATTTTTTAAGTAATATTCAAAGGCTACTTTGATGTCCGCATAGGCAAATAATAAGGCATCTCGCCCGCCATTTTCTAAGCTATCATACGATCTTATATGCGCTTGCTGATAATAGGGCACATACATTCGTCCTGATTCCGCCCAAGCACTAGCTTGAAATTTGACAGCATAATCAAGTACTTCTTTTCGGTGGCTCGAATCCTGAATATTAATATTCCATCGCGGATCTTTTGGATCTGTTAAAAGAGTAGGGTATACATAAAACACATCAATGGATTGAAATAGCGTGCTGTCGTGAATAGCGTTAAGGATGTTTTGAGGTAATTTAGTCGGTAGTACAGCCCAATTTTCATTCAAGTTATAATTGGTCGCAACTTGCAAGTAGCTCTGCTTTACGAGTAATAAAGCAATAATAATGAGCAATTGACGAATATTCAATGTTGAAAATTTTTAATAAAAAAGCCCCAGCTAGACAGTATTGACTATTTCTCTTTCGTGAATTGAAATAACCAATCATACATTTCGTCAGTCCTAAAAATCCTTTCTAAATCTCCATGGTCTTTTCCTACTAATCGCGTGTATTTAAGGTTTTCACCGCCATTACAATTTTTAATTGCTTTTACAATTTTCTCTGATTCACTGATGGGAACTTTTTCATCTAACGTTCCATGCTGAATCCACAAAGGAACTTGTGATAAATTACACCCATCTTTAACATTTCCGCCACCACATAATGCGACTCCTGCCGTAACCACACCTGGATAAGCGCCTGCAAAATTTAAGGTGCCATATCCTCCCAAACTCATTCCTGCTACATAAACACGGTTGGTGTCCGTTTGAAATGTTTTTTGCACAAATCGGAGAACTGAAAGTATTTTCTTGGGCTCCCAGGCTTTTCCTGCTAATACTTGCGGCGCAATTACTATTGCTGGAACTTTTCTTCCATTTTCAATTTCATGGATAATTCCATATTTCTTAACTAAGGCAAGGTTAGTACCCGATAAGCTTCTTCCATGTAAAAAGATAAGTACCGGTGGGTTTGTTTTTAAAATACTATCGGATGGTAAGTACAACCAAAAAGGATAGTCAGCCTGATTGTAGATAGCTTTTATTTGACTATAACTTACTGACTTTAAAGAAAGTAAAAAAAATAATGTTAATATAATTGTTTTCATTTTGCAAAGGTAGCCTCTTCTGTTTAATATACCAAAAATTATATTACTCAAGTCTTTTACCCCAACCAAACATCGTTTATAAGCTGTTTTCCGGCTTTTTCATTTATTCGATTGATAATAATTGCTTTCCCATGCAATAGTTCCTCTCGCATAACGGAGGAATTAATTTCTAAGTAAAGAATCTTATTATGTATTTTAATACTCTTGGTTCTGAAGGCAACAGCACTGCCCATTAATTCCGGCCACGCAGCAATCACATCCATTTCTTTCATTTTATTTTCTAAGGAAAACGCTTTTAAAAATCGATCGATCACCTCTTTTAATGGTTGGCTATCTGCGCTACGTTTGTCGAAGGATTTCATGACTTTATGCGGTTTATATAGAAACTACTTGCTGAGAATTAACTTCAAAGATACTGTTTGAAACGCTAAGGGAAGAAAACAACTTTTCCATTCTTTTTCTATCCGTATCGGTAACAATTACTTGCCCAAAAAAATCATCAGTCACAATTTCAAGTAGCTTTTCAACTCGTCTAAAGTCTAATTTATCAAATATATCATCTAATAAAAGTACTGGTGTGATTTTTAAGTTCATTTTTAACCATTCATATTGTGCCAATCGCAAGGCGATAATAAATGATTTTTGTTGCCCCTGTGAGCCAAATTTTTTCACAGGATTTCCATTAAGCGTGAACAACAAATCATCTTTGTGTATGCCTACATTCGTGAAATGTGAAAAGGCATCTTTACTTGCAGATTCTTTTAGTAATACAGTAAAGTCTCCGTCATTTAATTGAGATCGATAACTTAAGCCCACTTCTTCGCTTTCTTTTCCAATAATGGTGTAATATTTTTGAAAAATTGGAATAAACAGCTTTAAAAAAGCACTTCTTTTTTCATAAATAATATTTCCAGCAATCACCAGTTGATGGTCCCACGCATCTACGCTTTCTGCATCAAAAAGTCGATGCTCAAACATATTCTTGAGTAATGCATTGCGTTGATCCAAAATTCGTACATATTGTTGGAGTTGGTCTAAGTAAATACGGTCAATTTGAACTAGAATACCATCCATCCAACGTCTCCGTAATTCACTCCCCTCGGCAACTAAATCCCCATCATAAGGGGAAATAAAGACCACTGGGTATAGACCAATGTGGTCCGCTAATCGTTGGTGTTCTTTTTTATTTCGTTTGATTACTTTTTTTGCGCCAATTTTTACCGCACAATGAACGTTTGATTCATTTTCACCATCTTTCCAATCTCCTTGGATAGAAAAAAATTGTTCGCCAAATTTTATGTTTTGACGATCAATAACATTTAGGTATGATTTACACATGCTGAGGTAATGTATCGCATCTAAAATGTTCGTTTTTCCGCTGCCATTGTCACCAACAATACCATTTAAACGGGACGAAAATGTGATTTCCGTATCCGCATAATTTTTGAAGTTTAATAAATGTAATTGGGTCAGGTGCATGAAGCCCAAAATTACAATATTATCAGCATTCATTTACGGCTTTTAAATTTATTTTTGCTTGTTTGTAGCGCTGTTTGGCTATCTCAACAGGAACAATTACTATATTTGTATAAATACTTTAAACTATGTCAAACGCCTTTTTTCAAACGCCAAATGCCATTAATGAGCCGGTAAAATCTTACGCTAAAGGTAGCGCAGATCGTCTTGGTTTGTTGGCTTGCTATCATGAAATGTATAACCAAAACATCATTGATGTGCCAATGTATATTGGCCCAAATGAAGTTAGAACAACTAATAAAAAACCAATGAATCCCCCACATGATCATCAAAAAGTGTTGGGTTATTTTAATTTTGGTGATGGGGAACATGTTAATGCTGCAATTGATGCCGCTTTGCATGCTCGAAACGCTTGGGCAAATCTTCCTTGGGAAGACCGTGCTGCCATTTTTTTAAAGGCGGCAGATTTATTGGCTGGTCCTTTTAGGAATAAAATGAACGCCGCCACCATGTTGGCTCAATCGAAAAATGTCTTTCAGTCGGAAATCGATGCCGCTTGTGAATTAATCGACTTCTTGCGCTTTAATGTGCAATACATGACTCAAATTTATAAGGACCAACCTGAATCTTCGCCGGGTGTTTGGAATCGATTGCAATATAGACCGCTTGAAGGATTTGTTTTTGCGATAACACCATTTAATTTTACGGCAATTGCCGCTAATTTATGCGCAGCTCCTGCAATGATGGGAA
>Ga0214919_10001055_pt1 | contig 46397 bp, 39 predicted proteins | sample LL1503_MetaG_FD_177994 | JGI IMG/M metagenome (GOLD analysis project Ga0214919, IMG submission 177994) | Freshwater microbial communities from Lake Lanier, Atlanta, Georgia, United States - LL-1503 | ecosystem: Environmental > Aquatic > Freshwater > Lake | place: USA: Georgia | collected... | reverse complement strand
TTTCTTTAAATGTGGTTTCTTCAATTTGAAGCCAAGCCTCCTTATTCATAGCAAGTAGCCCAGTCAGTGGTTTGAATGCATCTTCCGTATGTGCTTTACTAAATCTATTCCAAGGGCAAACGTCTTGACATATATCACAACCAAAGGCCCACTGCTTATAGTTTCTATCTGTATTAATTGTAGATGCTTTTAATTCAATGGTAAAGTAACTTATGCAATGATTCGCCTCAATGGTTTTGTTCGGCAGTATGGCCTGTGTTGGACAGGCGTCAATACATTTGGTGCAAGTGCCGCAATAATCTTTTGCAATAGGCTGGTCGTATACTAAAGGAAGATCCACAATTAAAGTTGCTATAAAAAAGAAGGAGCCTGTTTTAGGTTGAATTAAGTTTCCATTTTTACCAATAAAACCTGCGCCAGAAAGTTTGGCCCAAGTTCTTTCTAATACAGGAGCAGAATCTACAAATCCTCTTCCTTCAATGGGGCCTATTTTTTTTCTATAAGTATCGAGTAAATTAAAAAGTTGGGTTCTAATCACTTCATGGTAATCTTCTCCCCAAGCATATTTAGCAATTTTAGCATTTTGTGTATTTGCTTCCTTAATGGAATTTTCATTGGGGTAATAATTTTTTAAAAAGGTAATAACCGACTTAGCACCGGGTACTAATTTTCTGGGATCAATTCTTAGTTCAAAATTATTTTCCATGTAAGTCATGTCTCCATGAAAACCTTTTTGAAGCCAGGCTTCTAAAACCTTTGCATCTTCTGGAAGTTCCTTAGCAGCAGCTATACCACAAAAGTCAAAGCCCATTTTAATGGCTTCTGATTTAATGAATTCGGTATTTGAAAATTCGTTCAAAGCTATTATTTCAATATTTTAATGCTAATAATTAGGCATGTAAAAATAGCAGAAAAACCTTGTCAAAACTGACTTTTATGCCGTTTTACTTGTTTATTTATGCCATTATAACTTATATCATAGATTGGCGTTGCTTTTGAACATACCTTGTTATAAATAAACAAGATTATGAATTTAAGTCAATATACTATTAAAGCACAGGAGGCCATTCAAGCGGCACAGCAATTAGCGTATAATAATAAGAATGCGGCCATTGAAACCCTGCACTTATTAAAATCAATTTTATCTGACAAGGACAGCTCCACTGAATTTCTTTTAAAGAAAAATAATTTGAATCCTCTTTTGTTGAATCAAAAAGTGGATGCGCTCTTGCCTGGTTTGCCTAAGCAATTAACAGGAGAACCTGCCACTAATGTAAGTAGAGATTTAAATAGTGTTTTATTAAAAGCTAATGGAACGCTAAAAACTTTTGGCGATGAGTTTGTAACTGTAGAGCATTTATTAATTGCTATTTTACAAGTGAATGACCTTGCTTCTAAAACCTTAAAAGATGAAGGTTTAACTGAAAAAGGTTTAGTCACTGCTATTAAAGAATTAAGAAAAGGAGAGACGGTGAGTTCAGCTACGCAGGAAACACAGTTTCAGTCTTTGTCTAAGTATGCAAAAAATTTAAATGAACTTGCCAATAAAGGAAAATTAGACCCAGTTATTGGTCGTGATGAAGAAATTAGAAGAACCTTACATATACTTTCAAGAAGAAGCAAGAACAATCCTATTTTAGTAGGTGAACCTGGTGTAGGTAAGACAGCTATTGCAGAAGGCTTGGCCATGCGTATTGTGAATGGCGATGTGCCTGATAATTTAAAAAGTAAAATTATTTTTGCTTTAGATATGGGGCAACTAATTGCAGGAGCTAAATACAAAGGAGAGTTTGAGGAAAGATTAAAAGGAGTGGTGAAAGAAGTAGCAGATAGTGATGGAGAAATTATTTTATTTATAGACGAGATACATACCCTAGTTGGCGCTGGAGGTGGAGAAGGCGCTATGGACGCTGCCAATATTTTAAAACCAGCACTTGCAAGAGGAGAATTAAGAGCCATAGGGGCCACTACCTTAAATGAGTATCAAAAGTTTTTTGAAAAAGACAAGGCATTAGAACGTCGTTTTCAAAAAGTAATAATAGATGAGCCTAATAAAGAAGATGCAATCTCAATTTTAAGAGGTTTGAAAGAAAGATATGAAACCCATCATCATGTAAGAATTAAAGACGAAGCCATTATTGCAGCGGTAGAATTATCGAGCAGGTATATTACTGATCGTTTCTTACCAGACAAGGCCATTGATTTAATTGATGAGAGTGCAGCTAAGTTAAGATTAGAGATGAATTCAATGCCAGAAGAGTTAGATACTTTAATTAGACAAATTAGACAGCTTGAAATTGAAAGGGAAGCGATTAAAAGAGAAAACAATCCAGATCAATTAAAAGCCTTAAATATTGAAATAAGTAATTTAACGGTAGAGCAAGATACTTTAAAAGCAAAGTGGGCTGAAGAAAAAGAAATGGTGGACAAAGTACAAAACACAAAGGCTGAAATTGAAAAATTAAAACAAGAAGCAGAAGTAGCGGAGCGTAATGGAGACTATGGTAAAGTGGCCGAGATAAGATATGGTAAAGTAAAAGAGCAAGAAACCAATTTACTTGAGTTTAGTAAGCTCTTGCAAGAAATTGGCACTAATGGCAAAAGATTAATGAAGGAAGAAGTAGATGCGGAAGATATTGCAGAGAATGTGGCGAAGGCTACGGGCATTCCTGTACATAAAATGCTACAATCTGAAAGAGAAAAATTATTACACTTAGAAGAAGAGTTACATAAAAGAGTGGTTGGACAAGAAGAAGCCATTACTGCTGTATCCGATGCAATAAGAAGAAGTAGAGCGGGTTTACAAGATCCTAAAAAACCTATTGGGTCCTTCATTTTCTTAGGCACTACCGGTGTGGGTAAAACAGAGCTTGCCAAGGCCTTAGCGAATTATTTATTTGATGACGACTCTATGATGACGCGTATTGACATGAGTGAGTACCAAGAAAAACATGCAGTGTCTCGTTTAGTGGGAGCGCCTCCGGGTTATGTGGGTTATGATGAAGGCGGACAATTAACAGAGTCGGTAAGACGCAAGCCTTATAGTGTAGTTTTATTAGATGAAATTGAAAAAGCGCATCCCGATATTTGGAATATTTTATTACAAGTATTAGACGATGGGCATTTGACAGATAATAAAGGAAGGACTGTGAATTTTAAAAATACCATTATTATAATGACAAGTAATATGGGTAGTCATTTAATTCAAGAAGCTTTTGAAGGCGTTACGGAAAAAAATCTGGAACAAAAAATTGAACAGTCGAAAGTGGAGGTAATGGCACTGCTCAAACAAACTATTCGTCCTGAATTTTTAAATAGAGTAGATGAAATAATTATGTTCTCTCCTTTACTACAAAAACAAATGTCGGCGATTGTAAAAATTCAATTGAATAATTTAAAAGCCTTAGTGGCGGAGAATGGAATTGAATTAACGTTCAGCAATTATTTAGTCGATTATTTATCTGACCAAGGTTTTGATATGCAGTTAGGCGCCAGACCTTTAAAAAGGTTAATTCAAAAAATGGTGGTGAATGAATTTAGTAAGAAGATATTGAGTGGTGAGATAGATAAAACAAAGAAGGTATTGATTGATATTTTTGATGGGGTGATCGTGTTCAGAAATGAAGCATAATTACTAGATATTAACAAAGAGTCGTCTTTGGGGACTCGGTTTTGAAATATAGCTTAGTAAATGTATATTTGAAGGGTAGTATTCACTCAACTATTCTTCAAACATGGCCAGTACTAAACAAGCGGCGGTAGGTTTTATTTTTGCAACCATTTTACTAGATGTCATAGGCTTGGGTATTATTATTCCAGTGGTACCTCAATTGCTGCAGCATTTAATGCATATTACAGACAGGTCCGATATTAGCGCTATTTCAAAGCCAGCAATGTATTTGACCTTTATTTATGCGGCCATGCAATTTGTATTTGCACCCATTTTGGGTAGTTTAAGTGACCATTACGGACGACGCCCTATTTTACTTTTTTCTTTATTAGGTTTTGGTTTGGATTATATTTTTTTAGCTTTTGCGCCTAGCATTGGTTGGTTATTTGTAGGAAGAATGATTGCAGGCATTACAGGGGCAAGCATAACCACAGCAGCTGCTTACATGGCCGATATTAGTGATGAAAAAACGCGCGCCAAAAACTTTGGAATGATTGGAGCTGCCTTCGGTATTGGATTTATTATTGGTCCATTATTAGGAGGAATACTTGGAGAATTTGGTCCTAGAATTCCTTTTCTAGTAGCAGCTGCATTGGCATTAATTAATGCCTTGTATGGTTATTTTATTTTACCAGAATCTTTGGACAAAGAGCATAGAAGAGCCTTTGATATTAAAAGAGCCAATCCAATTGCATCTTTAAAAAATTTAAATAAGTATCCAGCCGTATTTGGATTAATTATTTCTTTGTTGTTCATATATCTTGCTTCACATTCTGTGCAAAGCAATTGGAGCTTTGCCAATATTAGTAAGTTTGGTTGGACACCAAAAATGATTGGTATTTCATTGGGCGTTATAGGTTTATTGGTAGGACTAGTGCAAGGTGTATTAATACGCTTTATCAATCCTAAATTAGGAAATGAAAAAAGTGTTTATTATGGGATAAGTTTATATGCAATAGGCTTAGTTTTATTTGCCTTTGCCTCTCAAACTTGGATGATGTTTTTATTTTTAGTGCCTTATTGTTTAGGAGGTATTTCAGGGCCAGCTTTGCAAGCCTTAATTTCTTCACATGTTCCCAAAAACCAACAAGGTGAATTACAAGGTTCATTAACAGGGCTACAAAGTTTAACTTCAATTATAGGCCCACCTATGATGATTGGGCTTACTTCTTATTTTTCTATTAAGAACGATCCTCAACATATTTATTTCCCTGGAGCTGCCTTTTTATTAGGTGCGTTTTTTATGCTTTTAAGTGCTACAGTTGCCTATTGGGTGTTAAAACATGATACTAGCCAAGCAAAGGCCTAGAATCTTGCTTTATAATCCTTTCCTGTCGTTATATTTGTGGCTAAAATATACCTTATATGTCGACGCCCTTAATGGCTCAATTACAGGAGACTTCCGCTTTTATTCAATCTAAGATTACCAACACTGCTCAAACAGCAATAATATTAGGTAGTGGCTTAGGAAATTTAGCCACTCAAATTAAGGTGGATTTTGAAATTCAATACACTGAAATACCTCATTTTCCTATTAGTACTGTTGAAGGCCATAAAGGGAGATTAATTTTAGGCACATTAAATGGTGTTAAAGTATGGGTGATGGAAGGTCGTTTTCACTTTTATGAAGGCTATTCACCAGAACAAGTAGCTTATCCTGTTCGCGTTTTAAAATTATTAGGGGTTGAAAATTTAATTTTATCGAATGCGGCAGGGGGAGTGAATTTTAATTATGAAGTAGGAGATTTAATGATCATTAAAGATCATATAAGTTTATTCTCTATAAATCCATTAATTGGAAAAAATGAATCGGCTTTAGGGACTCGTTTTCCAGATATGAGCGAGCCCTATGCATTAGATTTTATTGAAAAAGCAAAAGCCATTGCAATTAAGCATCAAATAAAAGTACATGAAGGTGTTTATGTGGGCGTTACGGGTCCTACATTTGAAACAAGAGCCGAATATAAATTAATTAAAGCAGTAGGGGGAGATGTAGTAGGCATGAGTACTGTGCAAGAAAATATTGCCGCTGTGCATTGTGGCATGAAAGTATTTGCTATAAGTGTAGTAACCGATTTAGGTATTAGAGAAGACAACAATACTATAACACATGAAGAAGTCTTAGAAGCGGCGAATGCAGCAGAACCTAAGTTAACCTTAATTATTAGCGATTTAGTAAAACAAATTTCCTAATACAATTTTACGCATGTTCATTTTTAAGCGCATTTTATTTTTTTTATTCATCTTTACCTTAGTTCAGTTAGAAGTAAGCGGGCAAAATTTTGGCAATGCACTAAGGCCCATTAATAGAGGAAATACAAATGGCCAAAGTACCGACTCCTTACAAAAAAGAGACCTGAATGCCGATTCAATAACGCTTTTTTATAAGTTGTATAATAATAACGATATTAGAAAATTAGATTCTAGTATTAACGACTTTTTTGTACACTATCCTTTGCCATATACTACATATAATTTAGGTAATTTAGGAACAGCCACTAAATCTTATTTATTTAATACGCAAAAAAAAGGCGGATTTGATGCAGGCTTTCATGCTTATGATGCTTACTATTATACTTTAGCGAACACTCCTTTTTATCAAACTACAAGACCTTTTACAGAATTGGGTTTTTTACTTGGTGGGAAGGGAGAGCAGTTGATTGAAGTAAAGCATACCCAAAACAAAACACAGCAATTAAATTTTTCATTTGATTATAGGTTCAGCAATTCTCCAGGTAATGTAAAAAACCAGAATGCGAACTTGAATAATATGCGCATTACGGCACATTTTCAATCGAAAAGAAAAAGATATGAATCCTACTGGGTAATGCTTGCCAATAAAGCAGCATCTTCGGAAAATGGGGGACTTGTGAATGCTTCCTTATTAGATAGTCTTTCTTTGAATAACCCGTATGAATTAGAAACTAGGCTGGGAGTGAGTGGTGCCTCTTTTAGAAATCCTTTTAATACTACTATTGCCACTGGTTCAACTTATAGGAATAATACTTACTTATGGCGTCAAACTTATGACCTAGGCCAAAAAGATTCTATTGTAAAAGATACAGTGGTAATACATTTATTTTATCCAAGACTCAGGTTTCAAAATGAAGTTAAATTGGAGTCAAGTCAATTTACTTTTGAAGACAAGTCGCCTAATGATAAGAACTATTTGCAATATTTTAATTATTCATACAAGCTAAATTCGAAGTATGTTGATAATTGGAATTTAGTAACCAATGACTTTAGTTTAATTAGCTATCCTCAAAAAAACAATGCAAATCAATTTTTGCAAATAGGATCGGGCTATGCACATTTAGCCACCACTTTGTCTAATTTACAATCTTGGTCTAATTATGATTTATATGGTTTTGGTACCTATAAAAATAAAACCAGAAACCAGTTATGGGATTTGCTAGCATCAGGTAAATTATATTTGAATGGGTATCATGCAGGCGACTACGATGCTCAATTTTACTTATCTAGAATATTAAACTCCAAAGGAACCTATTTGAAAATAGCTTTTCAAAATAGTAATAGAACGCCTTCTACTAATTATTTAGGTCTTACACAGTTTCCTATAATTGAGTTAAAGGGCATAAAGAAAGAAAATACAGTGGACATGAATGGAGAGTTGGGAAATGCAGCAAAAGGTTTCAGAATTTCTTTCAACTACCAGTTAATTAATAACTATAACTATTTCTCATCGGGCTTTCAAACAGCAGTGTACACAAAACCTATAAGCTACATTAGTAGTTTGCTTGCCAATAAAATTAAAATTAGTAGACATTGGAATTGGTATAATGAAACCACTGTGCAAGTAGTGGATGCTTCGGCGCCCATTCATATTCCACTCATTTTATCTAGACAAAGATTGGCTTTTGAAGGTAACTTTTACAAAAACCTGAACCTTTCAACCGGACTAGAAATGATTTATCATACCGACTTTAAAGCCGACGACTATATGCCCATGACAGGGCAGTTCTATTTGCAAAATAGCTATATGCTTCATAATAGGCCTACTGCCAATGCTTTTCTTCATTTTATGATCAAACGCTTCAAAGGGTATATCAGACTCGAAAATTTGAATACTTTAATTCCTACAAGTAGTTCATTGGGAAACACTTATAATTTCACTGCTCAAAACTATCCAGGCACAGGTACTTGGTTCAGGGTGGGCATTTGGTGGAATTTTATTAATTAAGATGACATTGGTCACTCAACAAACTGATTAGAATTGCCTTTATTTTAACAGCTATTTTTTTACATAATTGAAATAGGCTGTACCTTTGAGGGAATGAAAAGGGTAATTACTATACTTTTAGTTTTATTGTATTCTGTTGCTAGTATAGGCGCAACAGCAACTACCCATTTATGTGCAGGGAAGGTTAAAAAATGTAAATGCGCTAAGTCTTCTAAAAAGGACATTTGCTGTTCTGAAAAAACTGTGTATTTAAAATCACAGGACAACCATCAGTTTCAAACAAGTACTAATAATATTGTTAAGAAATTAAGTCTCAGCACTACGCATGAAATAGTTGCCATTCAAAAGGCTAGTACTACTTTACTTAATAGCAAACCTCTTATTTCTAATAAGAATTTGGTCAATACTGGGCCACCCATTTACGAGCTCATCTGCGTATATTTAATTTGATTTTTTTTAGAAAATAGATATTCAATAGCTAGAGACTAGCTTCTGAATAGACTGCCTCATTGTTATGGATGAAGCAGTTAAAATGGAATACATGAATAATCATGCTATACCAAAAATTAGTTGACAAAAATTATATTTAAAAAAAAGATTATGAAAAATTTTATATTATTAATGGGTTTTATTTTGATATCTACTTTTGCTTTACAAGCGCAAACTTCTACTAAAATTAAAGTAGCAGGTAATTGCGGTATGTGTAAAGGACATATTGAAAAAGCGGCTAAAGAAGCTGGTGCAGTAACTGCCAACTGGGATAAGGCTGCTAAAGTATTGAAAGTAAGTTTTGATGCTTCTAAAACATCTACAGACAAAATTGAAGATGCAGTAGCTGCTGCTGGTTACGATACTGAGCATAAAGTAGCTAGTGCTGAAGCATACAGCAAATTAGATGAATGTTGCCAGTATGATAGAGCTGGCAAAACTGCAGTGGCAGAGACTGCTAGCTGTTGTAAGCCAGGAGCTAGTTGTTGCACAGAGGGTGTAACTTGTAAAAAAGGCATGTCTAAAGATGGCAAAGAAATGGAATGCTGCAAGAAGGATGCTAAATGTTGCAAAGACGGTGCTTGTTGCAAATAACAAGTAAATAAGCTTTGGAAATCATCATCTATTATTTCATTTTTTAAGAAGCATTAAAAAATGCGCTAGTGGGTGATGATTTTTTTTATCTATTTATAGAGAGATTAGTTATTTATGTTTCCAATTAATTCTTCTACCCACAAAACATTTTAAGTTTAATCCATTAGAGCTTTCTGTGAGTCCTTTGCCAATACCAAAATTAAATTCATAGAGTGGGTGTAAAAATAAATCAATTGCCAAGTACATTGCGTGTTCTTGTTGATTTATTTTATAGGGTTTAAAAACTTTACCTGTATTACCGTAATATTCAAATCCAAGACTTGCTTTGGGTATAATGGCATATGCGTATTTTACATTTGGTTCAAATAAGTATTCTTTATTAGTAAATGAAATTCCAATATTAGGATTAAAAGAAATATAATTGTTTCCAATTGTTTTATCAAAGATGGGTCTAATTTCTGCTCCCCAATCTTTTTGATTTGTCATTGGGTCAATTAAAAATCCTAGTTCTGAAGAAAGAGAAACTCCAATAGGCCAATTCCATTCATCAGGTGCTTTCACTCTTGGCCTTATATTAGAGCCAGTATATTGTAATTTACCATTGTTGTTGTATGTGAAAATATAAAAACCAAGTTCAAAGTTTTTACTGAGTCCTGTTGTTATTTCAATAGTCTCTAATAATGGGTGGTATTTTTCATTAGATTTGGGGCCTTTAAAAGTATAATTGGAGTGTAGCTCAATGATTGTCATATACTTTGGCGTGGTAGAAGATGCATACACTTGAATTTCACCAGCATCTTGAGCCAATAAATTTTGACTCATTAAACTAAAACTAAATAGAAGAAATAAGAGGGGATAAATATAGAAGTCGCCCTTTTTAGTAAAATCCATAATTAGCATTTTAGCGCAAAACTAATGCTTTTCAAAATAAGCAAGGCTACCGCCCACCCATTGTTTATTTTTATTATAATTCACCCCAATCATTTTTCCTTTGCTTAAACGCGCTAGATTCATAGTGGCTATGTATTTCTTCTTACCTTCATCCCAGAAATAATATAGCCTTAATTCTGCTTTGGTAGGTCCAGTGGGTGTTTCAATGCAATTCGCATATTCCACTTTTTCTTGAAGTATCCAACCTGAAGGGTCTTTTATGCTCATTATATCATCTGCACTAATATCAATAATAACGCCTTGTCCTGCAAATGAGAATAGGGGCTTGAGTATATATTTATCTAATGCAGTAGGTATTGATGTTAATTGGTCTAGAAATTGGGTCTTAGGAATGTATGGATGATTTAGAAAAGGAAGCAAAAACTTACTAATTCTAAAAAAATGATGTGGGTGCGTTACCCATTCAATATCTAAATTAGACCAGAGTAAAGCGCCTTTATCTTGAATTTCTTTAGTTTGATTTTTTAATTCATCTAGTACAATTCTATTATAAATTCTATCTATTTTAATTTTCTTGCCTGCTCTTTCATAGAATAAATAGTTCTCTTCTACAAAAATTTCAGTAATACAAACAATAGGAATATTAAAATACTTTTCTGTGCAGTAAAAATCAATTCTTGTTTTTTGCTGATGGGGTAGTATTTCTAATATTACAGCATGCTTATTGGAATTGTTTTTAGGATCAATTAATGTATCTCCATTCAAAATAGTTTCTAAATGAAGCATATACTTTTCTTTGGTATAGCCATTTAAATAAGGGCTATATCCTTCAGGAATTGTATAAGTTTTACGAATACATTCATCTTGTAAAATTTCATAGGCAAATAAGGAAGGAAAGCCTTGAAGTTCAATTAAAGCAGGCACTATTTCATTATGTTCATTCATTGCAATGGCGAAATCCATTACGATACATTGTGGTAAAGCTGTCTCGTTGGGGAAGAGGGCAACGTTTTTTAAGGAAGGCTCAGTAATGGACTTAAAACTATTGGATTGAATTATTTGGTTCACATAGTCGCCTGTAGCAATTACTTTTTGTATAAATTCTTTGTCAATAAAAATAGGCGTTTCAGCTACACTGAAATCTAATGCGCCTGGGAAGGGTGTATTTAAGAAGGCCAAATAGTTTTGGTAAGCTTCTTCTGTAAATACAGCGTTAAATTTTTGTCTAATAGAAGCAATCATATTTTTAGTTTATGATTTTGCTTTTAAAGCCTTGTCTAAAAAATTAGGAATAATAGCATGAAAAGTGGACTTAATTTTTGCAGGGTCATTTAAGTGCTCAATCATTCTATCCCATTTTTCTATTCCAAATTCTTCTAAAATGGCATTCTTAATTTTTTCTTCTTTAAAATAATCTAATAAAATATGGTATTCCCCTTCTGGATGAAATTGCACGCCAGCCATATGCTCATTGAATTGAATTCCCATAATGGCACGCTCTAGGGGTACTTGAGGTCTAATTTTTTCAAGTGCAGTGATGCGCGCGCCCATACTATTAATGAGTTCGTCATTGGGCTCGGTAATTTGATACAACCTGCTTTCTAAAGTATAGAAAGGATCTTCTAAGCCTTCAAATAAATCATTATACTCTATGGGATGTACAGGCAGTATGCCCACTTGTCTTGATTTTCTAAGCGTTATTTTTCCCAAGTTAAAATGTCTGCAGGCAATTTGAAAACTATGACAAATTAAAAATACTGGCTTTTGTAATGCAAACATTTGATCAAGCCATTCCGTATATAAGTTATCCCAGTGCTCACCTTTAGAATCCACTGGAGAGCCTGGCCCTCCTGTAGAAATATAGGCGTCGAATCCATCATGCGGAATCTCACAACAATCTCTTAGTCTAAAAATTTGATGTTCAATGCTTGCATTTCTATCTTGGCTCCAATGGGCTAAAAGCAATTGAATACAGTCCATACCCACATTTGTATTTCCATCATACATATCAATGATAGCAATATTTAAATGGGTAGCAGACATTATAGGTAGCTTAGGTTGGTCTTAGGCGTTAATACTAATAAGGTTTCATACATAAGTTGAATAGTGTCTACAACATCTTTTTTATGAATCATTTCAACAGTGGTATGCATGTATCTTAGAGGCATTGAAATTAAAACAGAAGGACAGCCATCATTTGCATAAGCAAAACTATCAGTATCGGTTCCAGTGCTTCTGCTTAAGGTTCTAAATTGAACTGGTATTTTTTTCGCTTTAGCAGTGTTTTCTACAATGGCTAATAATTTATTATGAATAGCAGGTGCATAGGCTAATGAAGGCCCTTTACCGCATTGAATATCTCCTTCAATGGCTTTGTTAATCATTGGTGTATGCGTATCGTGGGTAACATCTGTAATAATGGCAATATTGGGTTTAATACGACGGGCAATCATTTCTGCGCCACGTAAGCCAATTTCTTCTTGCACAGCATTTACTATATACAACCCAAAAGGAAGTTTCTTTTTATTTTCTTTTAATAAGCGTGCCACTTCTGCAATCATAAAACCACCCACTCTATTATCAAAAGCACGTCCAATAATAAAATCGTTAGCTAATTCATCAATTCCTTCTTGATAAGTAACCACCGCTCCAATATGAATTCCTAATGCTTCTACTTCTTTTTTAGATCTAGCACCGCAGTCCAAGGTTAAGTTGTCCACTTTAGGTTGTGGTTCTTTTTGTTCTGGGTTACTTAGTCTTGTATGAATTGCAGGCCATCCAAACACCGCTTTTACTGGACCTTTTTTACCATGTATCCAAACGCGCATGGAAGGAGCAATTTGATGATCCACGCCGCCATTTCTTTTTAAATAAATTAAACCTTGGTCGTTGATATAATTAACAAACCAGCTAATTTCATCGGCATGAGCTTCAATGACTACTTTGAAAGGAGCATTTGGGTTAATCACACCCACCGCAGTTCCATAAGCATCGGTATAGGTAGTATCTACATATTTTGTAAGGTATTCCAACCAAATTTTTTGCCCACTTGTTTCAAATCCAACCGGAGAAGGGTTGTTAATATAGTTGGTTAAAAATTGATAAGATGCAGCGCTAATTAATTCTTTTTTAGACTTCGCCACTGGTTTTTTTGAGCTTGATTTTGCCATAAAATGTGTTTAAAATTGACTCCTGCAAGATAACACTAATTAGGCTATTTTGAAACAGGCTTTCTTTCCCCTTTTCTTAATTATTTATTGATACTTTTGTGGAAATAAATAGAATCACTTTGCTCCAGCCACCCATTGATACCAATATATTATGGACACTTGCTCCAGGTAAATTTTGGGAGACTAGTAAAATAATTTTTAATTGGCAGCTGCAACATAATGCGGTGTATAAGCAGTGGGTTGAATTAAATAAGTCTACCGCTATTGCTTTTTTACCCATTTCTTTTTTTAAAACGCAAGATGTTTTTATTGGAGAGAAGCCCATACATTTATTTGAAAGTAGTGGCACTACGCAGGATATAAAAAGCCATCATTGGGTACAAGATATAAGTTTGTATGAATCAAGTTTTCTTCATGGTTTCAAAATATTTTATGGAGACCCTAGTAAGTATTGTGTAATTGGATTACTGCCTTCTTATTTAGAAAGAAAACATTCTTCTTTAGTGTATATGGTGGATAAATTAATAAAGGCTTCGGGTCACGCAGAAAGTGGTTTTTATTTAGATGATTTTGCAAAGCTGAATAACGTCTTACAAAACTTAGAAAAACAAAAAAAAGCAGTTTGGTTTATAGGAGTAAGTTTTGCATTAACCGACTTCGCCATTGCCTTTCCCCAACAATTAAAGTCCACCATAGTTTTAGAAACGGGGGGAATGAAAGGTAGAAAAGAAGAATTAACAAGAAATGAATTACATCAATTATTAACGGATAATTTAGGTGTCGCTAATATTCATTCTGAATATGGAATGACGGAGTTATTAAGTCAGGCCTATGCTATTAAAGAAGGGGTGTTTAAATGCCCACCTTGGATGAAGGTAATGGTGGCAGAAGAAGAAGACCCTACTAGTATTAAAGAAACAGGAAGAGGAGTTTTACATATAATAGACCTTGCCAATATATACAGTTGCTGCTTTATTGCAACAGAAGATATAGGAGAAGTTTTTGAAGACGGAAGCTTTACTGTATTAGGTAGGCTAGATGCTAGCGCCAGAAGAGGCTGTAGCCTGCTGGTTGTATAATTTACTGCTATTTCTTATTCGTCAAACATAGTCTTCTCCGATTCAACCATCTTTTCTAAGTGTAATAGATAACTAGGCTCTAATCCATAGTTATACTGTCTTTTGTCTACACTATCTCTAGTTTTAATAATTAAGGGCAACTGCTGTTGAGTAGAAAGTTTATACTTCTGATTAATTTTTAAAAAGTGATCACTTCTACTTTTATTTTGAGTTAAGACATCCTTGTTCTGCACCCCAATAATTTTATTAATAACCTTGGTAGAAATAGACTCTCCTTTTTGATGATTTTTATACAAAACTTGCATCAATTCTTTTTCAATAATAGTGAGTGAGTGATAAAAATTATAGTTCAATCTAGCTGTAACTTCTTTCGGCACTTTTTTCTTTCTTTGTCTATAGACAATGAAAAATATACCAAATGCAATGAGTAAAGTAATAGAAACGCTTGGGGTAAAGTAGGGGATTACATTATTAAAGAAAAAATGGACTAAAATGTTCTCCACTTTGTATACATATTGAACAGTGCTTCGATCTATATCTGTAGCATCAATAGTGTAGGTTGCATAACTTAGTTTATTGCCTGATACTATTTTTATTAAGTAAGCGGTATTTCCTAAATTAAATTGAAGTGATTTGTATGATTCCTTGGTGCTATATAGACTTAACCATGCTTGCTTCATTCTTTGATTTGAAGAAGATGACATTTTACCATACTCATTTTTGCTAAAGTCAATCCAATAGTAATCTAGATAATTTTGAAAAATAAGTATTTGATTAAGGTTGTAATTATAGTAATTAGACGATTGTAAAGTTTTAATTAATTCGGGATTAGTAGCACCTAAATTTGCCCAAGTCTTTTCTTGAAAGTCAAATTCAAAACAGCTATCAATATTATTGATAGAGAAATCTTTAGGCATATTTGAATAAGCTAAAGACTTAGTTGCGTATAATTTATTGTTGTAGGGGTCAACCTTATATTTAATAATATTTTCAAAATCGTCATAGCCATTCACAATAGCATTACTTGGATACAATTCCCATTCATGAGTTTGTGGGCTGAAATAAGTGAGAATACCCCTCATATACCAAAATCCAGAGCCGCCATATTGGAAAATGGTATCATTAAGTTGAAAGGTAAAGGCTTTATAGTTTACGCCAGAATGTATTGTGGAATCAATTCTAATTAGTGAATAGTTGCTTTTACTTTTTTCTAGCTTATATAAGCTACCTGAACCTAAAGGTTGTATCCAGACATCTTTGCCCTTTTTAACTAATGCAATATCTTTGAATTTTTTGGTGTCTAAGCCAAAATTAAATATGTCACTATTTAACTGAATGTTTAAGGTGTTAATACTATCTGCTGTAATAATATTAAGCAAGGCAATTTCCTGCTCTTGAAATGGGTTATTCACCTTTTTCCCTTGTGCAAAAGAAGAATTAAAATAAATAATGAAACTGAAACTTAGTATTATCCTAACTATATTCATATTGCTAAGATAATAGAAAAATATAATAAGAAATTTACTTATTTGTATTATTATATATTTTATAATTTATAAATATGTAATTAATTGTTTTATAATTATTTGATTTTAAAATTTAAATTTCTCCACTTAGTTTACTATTTATTTGGAATCAAGACTAATCCTGCAGCATATTTACATTACGAATATTTGTATATTAATAAAATATTAAATGTATAAATATTTAAATTTTTTATCCTTTGGGGGAAGGATAATCGGGGTGGTTGGGACTTGTCCTGGTCACCCCAAACTTTTTTACGGAGTCCTAGACTGCTACATTAAAATCGCGTAATGCATCATTCAAGCTAGTCTTTAAGTCGGTACTTGGTTTTCTTTGTCCAATAATTAAAGCACAGCTAACTTGATAATCGCCAGCAGGGAAGGACTTTCTATAAGAACCCGGTATCACAACACTTCTAGCGGGTACACGTCCTTTGTATTCAATAGGGCTAGCGCCACTCACATCTATAATTTTAGTGCTTTGGGTTAAAACCACATTGGCACCTAATACCGCTTCTTTTTCTACATGCACTCCTTCCACTACAATACATCTACTTCCAATAAAACAGCCGTCCTCAATAATTACTGGGCTAGCTTGTAAGGGTTCTAAAACACCCCCTATCCCAACACCACCACTTAAATGAACCCCTTTCCCAATTTGAGCACAGCTTCCCACAGTTGCCCAAGTATCCACCATGGTGCCTTCATCTACAAAGGCCCCAATATTTACATAACTAGGCATTAAAACTACGTTTTTAGCTAAATAAGCGCCATATCTTGCCACTGCATGTGGCACGGCTCTTACGCCTAAAGCAGCATAGTTCGATTTAAGTAACATTTTATCATGAAACTCAAAAGGGGCAAGCTCCCAGGTTTGCATAGGTTGTATGCCAAAGTATAATAAAATAGCTTGTTTTACCCACTCATTCACTACCCATTTTCCGTCAATGGGTTCGGCCACTCTTAAACGACCTTTGTCTACTTCTTCAATAACTTCATGCACCGCCTTACTATATTCAGCATCTTTTAATAAACTACGATCAGAAAAAGCGGCTTCTATTTTGTTTTTTAATTCCATTTTTTCAATTTGAACAAAATTACAAACTAGAGCATTATTATGCCTACTTAGTTTTACACAATAACTAAGCTGAATTTATTTAAGGGGGATTGATTAATTTGCAACATGTTTGTTTATGAAGAAGATATTCAAGTTTGTTTAAGTACACTTCAAAAAGGAGGGCTTATACTATATCCCACAGATACGGTTTGGGGTATTGGTTGCGATGCTACTAATGAAGAAGCAGTGGCTAAAATATTTGACTTAAAAAAAAGAGTCGATTCAAAGGCCCTTATTGTACTTCTAGGTGAAGAAGCACAAATTGCTCATTATGTTGCAGATAATAACTTACAAATATTCGATTACATAAAAGGTATACATAAACCCACCACTGTTATTTATCAAAAGGCAATTAATCTTGCAACTAATTTAGTGGCAGCAGACGGGTCAGTGGCCATTCGTATTACCAAGGATGCTTTTTGTAAAGATTTAATGAAGGCTTTTGGAAAACCTATTGTAAGTACTTCTGCCAATATTTCCGGATATCCCACGCCTTTATGTTTTGCAGATATTTCCGTAGATATAAAAGAAGGGGTAGGGTATGTAGTGAAGCATAGACAGGAAGAAACCAATTTGCAAATGCCCTCTTCCATTGTCAAATGGGATGAAGCAGGCAATTTAATTATTATTCGTCCTTAATTTATTGCCATGCAAAAAATACTGCTTATTCAAACTGCCTTTATTGGTGATGTCGTATTGGCGACTGCACTTTTAGAAACCCTGCATGAAAAATATCCTCAAGCAAGTATTGATATAATAGTAAGACAAGGCAATGAAAGTTTATTTAATGAACACCCTTTTATAGGGGAGCTTATTGTTTGGAATAAAAAAGAGAACAAGTATTTACACTGGTTGCAACTTTTGCAAAAAATTAGAGTGAAGAAATATGATTTACTAATAAATCTGCAAAGGTTTGCTGCCACTGGTTTGTGGACAGTTTTATCGAAGGCTACTACAACCATTGGCTTTGATAAAAACCCTTTTTCATTTTTATTTACCCATTCAGTGAAACATGACGTTACTATTAGTGGAGTACATGAAGTGAATAGAAATCATACATTAACAGAGTCATTAGGTGCTTTGAAACTTTGCATGCCAAAATTATATCCAACAAAATCCGATCTTGAAAAAGTAAAAAAATATCAAACTGAAAAATATATTAGTATTGCACCTGCTTCTGTTTGGTTTACCAAACAATTCCCTATAAGTGCTTGGGTTAGTTTTATTCAGGCTTTGCCTTTTGATGGAGCTATTTATATTTTAGGGGGTCCCGGAGATAAAAGTTTAGGTGATAGTATTATAGATGAAGTTTCAAAATTGAATTCAAATACATCAACAATTTCAAATATTTCAATTATATCCAAAAAAATAATAAACCTAAGTGGAGAATTAAGTTTTCTAGCATCTGCTGCCCTGCAACAAAAAGCAGTCTTAAATTATGTAAACGATTCTGCCCCCTTACATTTTTGCTCTGCTATGAATGCGCCCGTAGTGGCCATTTATTGTTCAACCATTCCCGCCTTTGGCTTTGGTCCTTTATCTACCCAATCTTATATAGTAGAAACTCAAGAAAAACTAGCCTGCCGCCCTTGTGGTTTACATGGTAAAAAACAATGTCCTTTAGGGCACTTTAATTGCGCCAATACCATCACAAATACCCATTTAATAGCCCCATTGCTACAAATGGCCCAACATTAGTACTTTTGTAGCCATGCAAATTCAATTTACACTAGAAGAAGAATCTATATTCAATATAGTGGCTAAGCAAGCTGCTTTATTGAACACGCCTGCATTTGCAGTGGGTGGGTTCGTGCGTGATAAAATTTTGAATAGGCCCACTAAGGATATAGATATAGTTTGCATAGGAGATGGGCTGTCTTTAGCAACTGCTTTTGCTGCTCAATTCTCTCCAAGACCACCTGTTTCTTTGTTTAAAACATTTGGCACTGCGCAGGTGAAATTGGAAAGTATTGAAATTGAATTTGTAGGGGCTAGAAAAGAAAGTTATGCTAGAGAAAGTAGAAAGCCATCGGTAAGTCCGGGCACTATTGAGGACGATCAAAACAGAAGAGATTTCACAGTAAACGCTTTAGCTATTTCTTTAATTGAAAACGATTTTGGTAAAGTAATTGACCCCTTTGGAGGCTTAGAAGATTTGACGAATAAAATTTTAAGAACACCATTAGCTCCAGAAAAAACTTTTGACGACGATCCGCTTCGAATGATGCGCGCTATTCGTTTCGCTACGCAATTAAATTTTGAAATAACTGCTGAAACTTTCACAGCCATTCAAAAAATGGCCGACCGTATTTCTATTGTTTCGCAAGAACGCATTACCGATGAACTACAAAAAATAATGCAAACAGAAGTGCCTTCTAAAGGTTGGTACTTATTAAAAGAAGCTGGCTTATTAAAACATATATTTCCGGTACTATTACAATTGGAAGGTGCAGAAACCCTTGATGGTATTGGACATAAGGATAACTTCTCACATACTTTGCAAGTATTAGATAATGTAGCAGCTACTAGTGACGACCTATGGCTTCGATGGGCTGCTTTGCTACATGATATTGCAAAACCTAAAACTAAAAAGTTTGAAACAGGTTTTGGTTGGACCTTTCATGGACATGAAGTAGTGGGTGCCCGCATGGTGCCTAAAATTTTCACGCAATTGAAATTGCCATTGAATGAAAAAATGAAAATGGTGCAAAAATTAGTAGCCCTTCATTTGCGTCCTATTTCATTAACCAAAGAAACTGTCACCGATAGTGCCATTAGAAGACTATTATTTGATGCAGGAGATGATATTGATAACTTAATGTTATTATGTGCTGCCGATATTACCAGTAAGAATAAGGTAAAAGTGAATCGTTATTTACAAGGCTTTGATTTTGTAAAAGAAAGATTAATTGAAGTAGAGCAAAAAGATAGCATTAGAAACTGGCAGCCACCTATCACAGGTGAAATGATTATGCATTTATTTGCGATTGAGCCTTCAAAACAAGTAGGTATTATTAAAGACGCTATTAGAGAAGCCATATTAGATGGGGTCATTCCCAATGACTATGAGGCAGCCTATGGCTTCATGTTAAAAGAAGCTGAAAAACTAGGCTTATTTCCTATAATAAAATAGTAATTTAGCGTTTCAAAATACCAAAATGGCCGTATTAAAATTTAGAGTTTATTGGGAAGAGGATGATGCGATATACCGTGATGTTTTGGTGAAACACACACAAAATTTTCAAGACTTACATACTATTATATTAAAAGCTTTTGAGTTTGACCAAAAGCATGATGCTACTTTTTACAGAAGCAATGATATTTGGAAAAGAGGAAGAGAGATAAGCAAAGAAGTATATGATCGTGAATATAAAGTACCTCCTTTGTTAATGGCAGAAACAGCCATTAGTTCAGAAATTATTGATACTAATCAGCATTTTATTTACGAGTACGATTTTGTTAAGTCATGGTCTTTTTTAATTGAGCTTATTCAGGTTATAAAAAATGCAGATGCGGATATGAATTTAGAATATCCACTTGTTTCTCGTGTGGAAGGAGTAGGCCCTATGCAATATGGCACCAAGGGTTTACTAGGTGAAAAGTTTGCAGACATTGAAGAGAAGTATGATTTAAATGAGGGCGCTGATGGATTTGGTGAAGAAGGAGAAGAAGCAGACAAGACTGATGATGATGAAGACGATTCAGATAATGATACAGAAGAAGACAATAACCAGGATAATGAGTCTGGTTCTGGGTTTTTCGAAGGAGAAGCTTTTTAGTTGTATAATTTCACAGTTTAGTTATATACTTTTAAAGTAGTTATTTTTTTTCAAATTTAAATTAGTCCAAGATTTTGTCTAAAACCGTTTACATAGTGGTGGGTCCTACAGCTGTAGGAAAAACAAGCTTTGCTATTGCGCTTGCCAAGGCATTAGGTACCGAAATTATTTCAGCAGATGCACGTCAGTGTTACAAGGAAATGAATATTGGAGTAGCCAGACCTAGTGTTGATGAATTAAAGACGGTACCTCATCATTTTATTGCATCACATACTGTTAATGAAAATATCAATGCCTCTTTTTATGAAAATTGGGCCATGGAAAAACTAGAAAATTTATTTACTAGAAATGAGGCAGTGGTGATGGTAGGTGGAACGGGTTTATATATTAAAGCTTTTTGTGAAGGCCTGGATTTAATACCTGCTATTGAAGCTGAAATTCGAGAAAATATTATAGCACAGTATGAAAAATTAGGTTTACGCTGGTTGCAAAAAGAAGTATCGGTAAAAGACCCTCAGTATTGGGAAAAGGGAGAGCAAAAAAACCCGCAGCGATTAATGCGCGCCTTAGAAGTAATGCTAGGAACTGGTTCTTCCATAACAAGTTTTCAAAATAAAAAAGCAGTTGAAAGACCCTTTAAAATTGTGAAAATTGGTTTAGAGTTACCTAGAGAGGAATTGTACCAGAGGATTAATGCAAGAGTAATTACAATGGTCGAAGAGGGCTTGGAAAATGAGGTAAAAAGCTTAGAAGCAGTTGCACATTTAAACGCATTACAAACAGTAGGTTATACTGAATGGAAGGATTATTTTAACGGCAAAATAAGCAAGGAAAAAGTGATTGAAAGCATTCAACAAAACACCCGCCATTATGCTAAGCGTCAAATGACTTGGTTTAAGCGAGACCCTGCTATTACCTGGTTTAACGCGTCTACTGTGGAGCCCAAGCAGATTTTATTAAAATAACATAATATTTCTAGAAATTAACAAATTAGAAACTAAACCCATTCAAAATATTGTTAATTTTATTTCATAATATAGCCATTGATACAATGGTATATTCATTACATTTTACTTTAAAAACATAAGTATGCAAAAATTAGGAAGCTTCCTATTGGTAAGTCTTTTTTTAATGACTGGGATTTTGGCAAAAAGCCAAACCATCAAATTTGAAAAATATACTTTGCCTAATGGTTTAAAAATTATTTTACACGAAGACCATTCTGCACCCGTAGTGGCAGTAACGGCATTATATCATGTAGGTTCAAAAAATGAAGACACAGCAAGAACAGGATTCGCTCATTTCTTTGAACATTTATTATTTGAAGGTTCTGAAAATATTAAAAGAGGAGAGTTTGATAAGTATATCACTAATGCAGGCGGTGCTTTAAATGCAAATACCTCTCAAGACCGAACTTTTTATTACGAGTTACTTCCTTCTAACCAAGTAGACCTTGGTCTTTGGTTAGAAAGTGAGCGTATGATGCATGCTAAAATTGAACAAGTGGGTGTGAATACACAACGCGAGGTTGTGAAAGAAGAGAAGCGTCAAAGAATAGATAACCGTCCATATGGTTCTTTTTTAAATGAAATTCTTACAAGAGCTTACAAAGTACATCCTTATAAATGGTCTCCTATTGGAAGCATGGAGCATTTAAATGCTGCCAAATTAGAGGAGTTTATTCAATTTTATAAAACTTATTATGTACCTAATAATTGTGTTTTATCTATTGCAGGAGATATTAGTATTCCAGAATTAAAGAAAAAAATTGAGGCTTATTTTGGCCCTATTGCTAAAGGAACATTAGCTATTAAAAGACCTAGTATTAAAGAACCTCCTTTGGGTGGTGAAGTGCGTGACAATGTATATGACAATATTCAATTGCCAGCCGTATTGCATGCCTATCGTGCACCTAAGCAAGGGGGAGATGAGTATTATGCATTCAATGTATTATCTACCATTTTATCAGGAGGTGCTTCTTCTAGAATGAATAAGACCTTGGTGGATTCAAAACAATTAGCTGTAGCGGCACAATCGGTTCCTTTTTTCAATGAAGACGATGGCTTATTTATTGCATTGACAATTGCCAATATGGGTGTTAAGGTAGAAACCTTGGAAGAGAGCATGGATAGCGTTGTGAATGGTTTAAAGTTGGATTTAGTGGGAGAGCGTGAATTTCAAAAAGTAAAAAACCAAATTACCACTGACTTAGTAGATAGTAAAGCAACTATGGCAGGAATTGCAGAGAGCTTAGCGAATAATGAAGTGTATTTTGGCGATGCTAATTTAATTAATACAGAATTAGAGAAATACAATAAAGTAACTAGAGAAGATGTTTTAAAAGTGGCTAAAAAATATTTGAATAAAGAGAACAGGGTAGTACTTCATTATTTACCAAAAGAAAAAACAACTAAATAATTAAGGCTATTCATAGCATCAAAAAAATAATTTTATGAAAAAATATATATACAGTATTTTATTTTGTGTTCCTTTCTTTTCAATGGCACAATCAGTAGATAGAACTAAGTCGCCCGCTCCAGGTAAGGCACCTTTAATTCAAGTGGCTAGCCCGGTTAAATTTACTTTAGCCAATGGCTTACAAGTATTTGTAGTGAAAAATACAAAACTTCCAAAAGTCACTGCTACATTAGCTTTAGACGTAGATGGTTTTAAAGAAGGGGATAAAGCAGGCCTAGCTGATATGTCGGGACAACTACTTAAAAGAGGAACTGCTACAAAGTCAAAAGCGGAGTTAGACGAAGCGGTTGAATTTTTAGGAGGTAGTTTATTTACATCTAGTCAAAGTGCATCTGTAAGTTCGTTGAAAACTAATTTCCCTAAATTAATGGAGTTGATGGCGGAAGTAATTTTGCGCCCAGCTTTATCTAGTGATGAATTAGAAAAAGTAAGAAAGCAAACTATATCTGGTATTGAATCAAATAAAGACGATGCAGATGCTATTTCTAATAATGTAATGAAAAAATTAGTGTATGGAGCAAATCATGCATTTGGTGAAATTACGACCACTAAAACAGTGAATGCAATTAAAGTAGAGGATGTAAAAAACTTTATTAAAACCTATTGGATTCCTAATAATGCTTATTTAATATTTGTAGGGGATATAGATCCAGCTAACGCCAAATTACTTGCTGAAAAGAATTTTGGCACATGGGCCAAGGGTACATTTACACAGCCTTTATACGAGAAGCCAGCTATTCCTAATACCACTTATGTGGCTATTGTGGATAGACCTGCCTCTGTACAAAGTGTTGTAGCAGTTGCTACTACAGTGAACCTAACAAAAGGTTCTCCTAATGATATTCCTTCTAATGTGATGAATAATATTTTAGGAGGTGGTTTCTCTGGTAGACTATTTGCCAACTTACGTGAGAAGCATGGTTTTACCTACGGTGCTTATTCTTCTATCTCTCCTAGCAAACAAATAGGTATGTTCAGTGCCGAGGCTTCAGTTAGAAATGAAAAAACAGATAGCTCTATTCAAGAAATATTAAATGAATTAAATATAATTCGTAATAGCAAAGTGGGTGATATTGAATTAAGCCGAATGAAGAATTATTTAGCGGGTGGTTTTGCCCGTTCTTTAGAGAGTCCTAATACGATTGCTAATTTTGCTTTATCCATTGCTGTAAATCATTTACCTGAGGATTATTATCAAAAATACTTAACCAATTTAGCAGCGGTAGATGCTCAAAAAGTACAAGATGCAGCGACTGCTTTATTGAACCCTGCTAAAATGCATATTGTGATTGTAGGTAATGCAAAACAAATTGCTAAAGGCTTAGAAAAATATGGTCCAGTTAAATATTTTGATATTGAGGGTAATGAAGTAGCTGCACCAACAGAAGTTAAAGCAGATGCTAGTTTAACGCCTGCAGCTTTAATGGAAAAAGTAATAGCTGCGATAGGTTCTAAAGATGCTATTGCTAATGTTAAGGATGTTCAATTGAAAGGTACAGCAAGTTTAATGGGCCAGTCTTTAGAAATGAAACAAACTATTGTAATGCCAGGTAATTCAGTAACTACTATGTCAATGGGTGGTATGGCTATTATGAAGCAATCGGTGGTGGATGGCAAGTATTCAATTTCTCAACAAGGACAAGAAGCGCCTATTACTGATGATTTAAAAGAAGGCTTAGATGAGTCTGCTACCCTTGTGCCAGAGCAATTATACCTTACAAAAGGTTATGGTATAAAAATTGTAGGTGGTGAAAAAGTGAATGGCAATGATGCAATTGATGTTGAACTTACAACACCTTCTAAAAAAGTGTCACACCGTTTTTATGACGCTAAAACATTCTTATTAGTAAAAACAGCTAAATCTGAAGAAGTGCCAGGTAGAGGAACAGTAACACAACAACAATTTTACAGCGGCTATCAAGCAATTAATGGAGTGCAAATTCCTGCAGAAATGCTTATTGATATGGGTCAGATGAAAATTAATGTGAAATACACCGATATTAAAATGAATCAAGGATTAAAGACAACCGATATGAAGTAAGAAATATTCTACAAGATTTCTTAAAAATCTATTTCTTATTCTTTTAGATCTCATAAAAAAACCTTCCCAATTTTGGGAAGGTTTTTTTATTTGTAGAAGTTTGAATTCTTATAAACTCAGTTTCTTTTATTCTTATCCAATTACTTAGAATCTTATTCCGTAACCAATATTAAATAATAATTGATTAGCAGTTAAACTAGCATAAGTATTAGGCTTATCATTTAAACGATAAGGAAATACTGCATCTTTTGTGCTAGAGCTAACAATAGTGAAGTCGATAAAGTTTCTATTGGTTCTGTATCCAATACCACCACTCAATACCATGCGAGATGATTTAAGAGTTTCGTCTTTATAAGGAGAACCATAATAAGCAGCACCGCCTCTTACCATCCAGTTGCCATTTAATTTTATTTCAGAACCTAATTTAAAATTAATATTGTTTTTATAAGATGCTTTTACTACGTCGTTTATTAAATTATAATAATCTGAAGTTTCTTTATCGTAGCTATTGGCATAAAAACGAGTGGCTGCATAGTTTACAAATTCTAAGTCAGCAGAAATAAAACCAAGTGGTTGTGTTGGTTTGCCAGGAGTTGCAAAAAAGTAACTAGTACTAAATATTGCCTTCGTTGGAGTTGACACAGTATATTCTCTTGTACCAGGATAGCCATTGTTTAATTCACTAGAACTAACCGACTGCGTACCTGCATACTTTTCAGTATTAGTTGTCATGCTTGCGCTCATTTGATCTCTGAAAGAAATGACTTGAGGTGTATGCAAGGTAAATCCTACTCTTAAAAAAGCCTCAGGCTTATATATGATACCTAATTTAGCGCCCAAGCCCCAACCTCTTGAAGAAAAATGTTCGTCTAAAACAAAGGCACTGAAATTATTATCTGGATTAGAAGTGGCATCTGCTTCAGAATAAGTAAGGCTTTTGGTATAGTTAATCATGGGCAAGACTAAACTTGCACCTAAGTATAATTTGTCTTCCATATTTCCACCCCAACCAAAAGCAAGTTCGTCATAGCTTCCAGTAGTGATTGCATCATAAGATTGGTTAACACCAGAAGAAATTGGCACTAAACTTTGGTAGCCATTCACAGCGCCTCTTGCATCGGCAGTGGTATCAACTAAATAAGTTCTAAAAGCAAGAGAGCTTCCAAAAATATAATTGCCTAAGGCTGCATTGGTATCGGCTTGGTCACCCACTAATTCTTCTAAATATTTTTCAGACAAACTGCTGAAATTATTTTTCCCTCCAAAACTAGAGTGGTTGTTATAATTTGCAATTTGGTTATAAGTAATAGATAAGGCAGTGCTTGTCCAATTATTTCTTTTTTGTCCGTCTGCAAAAACCATACCCACTGAACCAAAATTAGATTTTGAATCGGTAGAAGAAGAGCTTGTTCCTCTATAAGTGAAATTATTTGTTTGCACTAGGAACTTAGGTGTTAACAATAGTTCACTAGACTTATAGAAGCCTAATCCTGCTGGGTTAATATGGTTAGAAGATAAATCACCTCCTAAAGAACCCATAGCTCCACCTAAGGCATTACTTCTAGCTGTTCCACTGGGTGCAAACCAAGAAAGGCGAGGCCCGTCCTGAGGTTCTTGTGCAAACATGGTTAAACTAGATCCCATTAATATTAAAAAAAATAATTTCTTCATAATTGATACTTTAATTTTTTAAAAAACTTACCTCTAAAAAATACTTCACAACAGCATTGGCCTATGGAATTCTTGCAGCACGTGGGCTGCCTGCAGAGCTACCAGCGCTATTAAAACCACCACTTCTTCCACCTGCATTAGGATTGCTACTGCTATTGTTATTGCTTTGGTAAGTTGTTTTGATAGTGTTGCTTCCGTTACTACTATTTTGATTTTGATTGCCGCCATTGTAGTTATTGTTATTAGAAAAATAACGAGCAGGGCGGTCATAGCTATTGGCATAACTAGTATTACTATTATTTGTAACAACACGCTTCATTAAGTTTCCAAAATTGCTATTCAATGTTGGGTTGCTAGTATATCTTGTATTACCTGTTGTGGTGTTAACACTATTATTGGTATTATTATAACCACGGTTATTTCTATAAGCATTAATTGCTGAAGGGCTGGCTCTTACAGCAGTTGGAGATTGATAAGGTCTTCCTCCATTATTTGCAAAGCCTCCACCACCATTATAATGTATTCCACCATAAGGGTTCCATCCACCGTAACCAAATCCTCCATAACCAAATCCTCCATATCCAAACCCACCGTAACCTAAACCTGCCCATCCACCATAACCAAATCCACCATAACCAAATCCGCCGTAACCTAATCCTCCCCATCCCCCATAACCACCCCAGAAAGGATCATAGCCCCATCCTCCCCATCCACCATAACCACCAGCCCATCCGCCATAACCTCCCCATCCACCATAACCACCCCAGAAAGGATCATAACCCCATCCACCATAGGCACCAGCCCATCCGCCCCAACCCATTCCAAATCCCATATTGAAACTTGGGTTATTCCAGTAACCATAATCGTCAATGGTTGACCAGCGGTTTCTGTTGGCTACTTTTAATCTTAAATAACGGTCGTCTTGATAGTTTTGATATTCTTGATATTCTTCATCTTCAGCCATTCCATTTTCTACCTTTTCAGCGGCCACTAATTTTTCCGTGCTCACTACTTTGTTATTAGGAGTGAAATACAAATCGTCGGTAGCAACACTAGTAGCTTGTTGCAAACTAGTACAGCTGGTACCAAAAAAACTAAAAGCCACTATGCCTATGGCTATTAGCCTTAAATAAGTGTTAGTTTTTTGCGTGTTCATATTCGTAAGTTTTAGGTTTTTATATGCCCCTTAATTAGCATACATTTGCTAGTATAAAGGTATTGAAAAATACAATATAGAGCGTTTTTCGTACATTAAATTAATTACTATAAAATTGTTAAGATTTTTACGATGGCAAAGGAACTAACCACAAGGGCTCAGGACTATTCACAATGGTATAATGACCTAGTAATCAAAGGCGAACTAGCTGACTATAGCGCCGTTAGGGGATGTATGGTTATTAAGCCTTATGGTTATGCTTTATGGGAAAATATGCGCGATGTATTAGACAAAATGTTCAAGGATACTGGACACCAAAATGCTTATTTCCCATTGTTTGTGCCTAAATCGCTGTTTGAAGCAGAAGAGAAAAATGCCGAAGGTTTTGCGAAAGAATGCGCAGTAGTTACGCATTACCGTTTAATAGCCGATCCTAATAATAAAGGAAAATTAATGGTTGATCCGGAAGCGAAATTAGAAGAGGAATTAATTGTTCGTCCAACTAGTGAAGCCATTATTTGGAATACTTATAAAACATGGATTCAGTCCTATCGTGATTTACCCATTTTAGTAAATCAATGGGCGAATGTGGTAAGATGGGAAATGCGTACTCGATTATTTTTGCGCACCGCCGAATTTTTATGGCAGGAAGGACATACAGCGCATGCCACTGCAATAGAAGCTGTTGCAGAAACAAAACAAATGTTGAACGTCTATGCCGACTTTGTAGAAAATTGGATGGCAGTGCCTGTATTAAAAGGAGTAAAAACAGCCAATGAGCGTTTTGCAGGTGCAGAAGATACATATTGTATTGAAGCTTTAATGCAGGATGGAAAAGCATTGCAAGCAGGTACATCTCATTTCTTAGGACAAAACTTTGCGAAAGCTTTTGATGTTAAATTTAGCGATCAGAATAATAAACAAGAATATGTTTGGGCTACTAGTTGGGGCGTGAGCACAAGATTAATTGGTGGACTAGTAATGACACATAGCGATGATGAAGGTTTAGTATTGCCTCCACGTATTGCACCTATACAAGTAGTAATTGTTCCAATTTATAAAGGAGAAGAACAAAAGCAAGTATTAGATGAGAAAGTAGGGGAGATGGTAAAATCCTTTAAGGCTGCGGGTATTAGAGTGAAGTATGATAACTCAGATCATGCAAGACCAGGATGGAAATTTGCAGAGTATGAATTAAAAGGAGTGCCTATTAGAATTGCTATTGGTGCACGCGATTTAGAAAACAAACAAGTTGAATTAGCGCGTCGTGATACCAAAGAAAAATCGGCTGTGGCGATGGAAGGATTAACGCAAACGGTTGAAAATTTATTAGTAGAAATACAAAATAATTTATTTGAGCGTGCTAAAAAATACCGCGACGAACATATTACTAAAGTAGAAACTTGGGAAGAGTTCATGCAGGTATTAGACACCAAGGGTGGATTTATTTCCGCACATTGGGATGGTACAGCAGAAACAGAAGATAAAATTAAAGAATTAGCAAAGGCCACTATTCGTTGTATACCTTTAGACAATCCATTAGAAAATGGTAAATGTGTTTTAACAGGTAATGCATCTGCACAACGTGTTTTATTTGCAAGGGCTTATTAATGTAGTTTTCCTTAAAAAATTTATCTTATAAGGTTCCCTAATTATTTTTTCTTATAAGTTTTCAAACTCAATGAAACAAAAACCAATACCTGATGCGCTTACGCCTTTTTTAGAAGGCAAGGTATTGCTAATTGATAAACCCATTGGTTGGACTTCCTTTGATATTGTAAAAAAAGTACGCAACTTAACCAGGGTTATAAAAGTAGGGCATGCTGGTACCCTTGACCCATTAGCTACGGGGCTGCTCATAGTTTGCACAGGCAAGTATACCAAATCAATTGATGCCTATATGGGTATGCAAAAAGAATATACAGGTACCATGCTATTGGGTGCTACTACACCTACCTACGATTTAGAATCAGAACCTGAAAATTTTAAAAGTACGGAAGCATTAACGAACGAACTCATTCAAAAAGCAACCATTCCTTTTATAGGTGAAATTTTTCAAATGCCTCCTCAGCATTCAGCCATTAAAAAAGATGGAAGAAGGCTTTATGAGTCGGCAAGATTGGGCATTGAAGTGAAAGTAGATCCTAGAAAAGTTACCATTGAAAGTTTTGAAATTACCAAGATAGAACTACCTACTATTGAATTTAAAGTAGTTTGTTCTACTGGAACTTATATAAGAAGTTTAGTCAAAGATTTTGGAGAAGCTTTAGAAGTGGGTGCTTATATGAGTTCACTTCGAAGAACGCGCATTGGAGAATTTAATGTAGAGGATGCTAAAGTTTGGCAGGATATTGAAGCAGAAGTAAATGCTTTATTGGAAGGGTAATAGTATAAGTGTAAAATTAGAAAGGTAGTCCAATACCAAATTGCAAGGCGTAATTATTTACTTTAACACCATTGGGTTTCACCTCTGCCCATTTCAAATTTCGAATATCTAACCAGCCATCATTTTGTAAACGAGTAGGGTCTTTCATTTTAAGGGCATAGTCTATTCTTATAATAAAATAATTAAAGTCCATTCTAATGCCTGTACCTAATGCAACTGCAAGGTCTTTGTAAAGACGGTCTAATTTAAAAACTGCTTTTGGATCTAATTGAGTTTCTCTTGTGTTCCAAATATTTCCAATATCTGTAAATACAGCAGATCCTATTTTATAAGAACCCCATTGAAATAAAGGGAAACGATATTCGAAGTTGGTTTCTAATTGTAAGTCACCAAATCTATCAAAGCTTTGATTTTTTGCACTTGTGTCATAAAACTGTGAACTACCTAAACCCAATTGTCTTAAACCCCAGGCACGCATACTATAAGGGCCACCTGCTGTGAATTGTTTAAAGAAGGGTAGTTGTCCCTTTAATACAGGGTCATTGCTATAATTATTACCCCACCCTCCCATAAAACGCCATGCGAGCTCGGTGTATTGGTATTTATATAGTTTTCTAATTTCTAGCTCTGCTTTAATATACCTATAAATGCGAGAAGAAGCACCAGGAATTAACCCTGTTAGTCCACCAGCTTCCTCAATTCCAATTCTTAGATAATTATTTTGGGTAGAATTTTTTAAAGAAGTTCCAGTGTGCAAGTAATTAAAGGTTTGACTAATAACATTACCCTCGTTGAAAGAAGAACGTAAGAAGGGATTTAATATTAATAAGCTATCTAGTTTAGAAAACTTATTGAGATGGTATAGCTCTACATTCAATGGCTTATAGGTCCAAGTATCTTCTGTGCCATTTTTGTTTTTCTTTATTTCATAGCCCCAGTTGGTTGTAAATGATTTTAGTTTATAATAATTTAACCTATCAATATAGGCCCCATTAATAGAAAGAGTGGACCTGTTTAGGTTAAGATAGCTTGTTCTTTTGGGAACGAAAGGAATAATAAGATTCGGAAAGCTATAAGTATGTCCAAGATTAAAGAGTAAAGTTTGTGCTAAATTCTCGTTGCCATTATTAACGTTTAATTCTACTCCAGTTCTTACACTACTAATGGAAGAGATTGCTTTTTTGCGCACATTTCTATCTCTAAAAGTAACACTTGTAGAAAGTCCTAATAAATTTCCTGCAACTAATTGAGAATTATTTCTACTGCCTTCAATATCGAAATTAAAACTATGTCTTAATGAAGGTGTAAGGAAATAATGTAAGTAAATGCTGTCGTTTTGTAGGGTAGTTCTGGCATCTACTTGTTGCCAGGCGCCTAGGCTACTAAAATTATTCAGTGTTTGGAAATATAAATTTTCATTAAATAGCTCGCCTTTTTTAATGATTGACTGTTCTTCAAATAAAGGCGACTTGAATTTATATTGCGTATAAGTTTGTATAATATTTTTATAAGCTTCTTGCTGAGGTAAGCCTTTTGCTAAAACAGTATCGGGGTTGTCGGCTAATTTTAAATCGGAATAAAATATTTGTTGACCAATTGGGTAGGTTTTGAACTCACTGCCACTCGTTGATCGTAATTGAAAACTTAGTTTCCAATGCGGTTGTTCATTTTCCGTTTTTTGTGCAAGTAGAACTTGATTCATTTGATCTAAAGGTTCCAAATTCAATTCCATTAAACCTTGATTTAATGTATCTACTTCTGTAAATATTTTTTCTTTGGTAAAAAAGTAATATCCATTGGCTCTAAATAATTCTACGAGTCGGTCTAATTCATTGTTGATAGATTCATTGGAGTAGGTCATCCCTTTTTTAACATATGCAAAAGCTGCGTTCTTAATTGCGATAGATTGCAAAAGGGAATCACTTAATTCATACACCACAGAATCAATAAGGGTTTTTTTATTCAAAACAATTTCCATGGTCAAACGCGCCCTCCATTCATTGTTAACGGTATCTACTTTTACATTGGGGGTTAGTACAAGATGATTATAACCCTTAGTGGCTAAATAGTTTTTCATAAACTGGACAGAAGGCTCCAATTTATCTTCCTGTAGGCGAATAGGTTGTAAAATGGTATTAAAAAATCCAAATTGACGAACTTGCTTTGCCTTCACACTATCGTCCCAGTAATTGGCTAGTTCATTAGAAAGTGCCTGCGCCTCAATATTGTTGCCTGCGTCCTTAATAACCACTTTATTATTATAAACAAAGCTTAATTGCTTGGGATAGTCATGAATAACTGCTTTTTTAATGTCTGCGCATGCATTTAATAAAAATAAAAGACCAAGAAGGTAAAATCTTGAGAAGAAACTAATATTTTTAAGCTTCCGTAATTGCATGTAAATGATAAGTAATAGTGAGCTCAAATATATTCAATCTTTTGCCCATAAAAAACATTGGGTGGAAGAATCTGTGTTTATTGTAGAAGGGCCTAAGATGTTAGAGGAATTATTGGCTTCTAATTGGGTCATTCGTAAAATTATTGCCTTGCCCAACTGGATTCAAGCACAAGGCGCATTGCCTGCAGAAATAGTGGAAGTAGATGAAATTATGTTAGGTCGATTAAGCCTACTGCAAACACCCAATAAGGTCATGGCCATAGTGGAAAAAAAGAAAGAGGAGCAGGCCTTGGTATATAATGGGAAATTGACATTATTATTAGATGGTATACAGGACCCTGGAAATTTAGGCACTATTATTCGAACAGCCGATTGGTTTGGAATAGATCAAATAGTCGTATCTGAAGATACAGCGGGCTTGTATAATCCTAAAGTCATACAAAGTACCATGGGAAGTTGTTTTAGGGTCAATCTGCGTTCAATGGATCTTGAAACGCTTTTAGCATCTAATGCAAAGTCTAAAAATAAATTACCAGTTTATGGCGCCTTATTAAAAGGAAAGTCCATGCATGAAATAAAATGGGAGCCTCCTAGTTTTATATTAATAGGAAATGAATCGAAAGGAATTAGAGAAAATTTATTGCCTTTTATATCTCATCCCATTTCTATTCCTAGAACGGGTGAAGCAGAATCATTGAATGCGGCAGTCGCAACGGGTATTATTTTAGCGAATGCAAAAGCTTAGTTAAATAAACTTAATTAAGCTTAATCCTGTTTTCTTAGTCGAACTGAATAGCTTTTGCCGGAGAAATTTTCTTAATCCATAAGGTTGGTAGTAAGAAAGACACATAGCTTATAATGGCAGTGCCAATAAGAACGCTAATAATTTGAACTGCATCCATTTTAATAGGTAATTCTTTAATAAAGTAGGCCGACTCGTCCATTTGTATCCAACCTGTTTTTGCTTGTAAGTAGGATAAGCCAAGACCTATAATAGCGCCTACTAGTATACCTGTCCAACAAATAAAACTTGCTTGGAATAAAAATATTTTTCTAATAAAATTTTGAGAAGCACCGAGGGCAGTGAGTGTGCCTATCATGGTTATTCTTTCTAGCATTATAATAAATAAACAAGTAAGTAAATTAATAATGGCCACAATAAGCATAATAGTAATAGTCACATTTCTATTAATGGTTTGAACGCCTATCCAATCAAAAATTTGAGGGTAAAAGTTCTTAATAGAAGTGGCTACCAAGTTTTCAGGAAGTTTCTTTTGTATTGCTGATGTGGTGGCTTCAATGGAAGCATCTTCATTTAATACAATAGAATAGCCCTCTACTAATTCGTTGTTATTTAATTGTTGTAGTAGTTTTATATCCACTAATACAAACTGGTTATCATATTCTTCAATACCAGAATGATAAATGCCTACTACTTTTAATTTTCTTTGTTGAACCGCACCCGTATTTAAAAAATAAAGTCGCACTGTTGCACCTAATTGAATATTTAATTTCTTAGCAGTATTATCTGAAATAATAATTTCATTCAGTATACTATCTTTTTCAGTGGAAGAAGTCCAGCCTTTTCCCTTTCTTAAAAATGGTATTTGATTAGATGCAGGAATTCCTCTAGCCACAACCCCTTCAATATCTTGCTCAAAGGAAAGCACTGTAGACTGGCTAACAAAAGGAGTAATATTTTTTACAGCTTTAATTTTTTGAAAGGCTGCCAAGGTATTTGAGTCTTGTTTCATGGGTTCTCCACTTACAGAAGCGACTCTAATATGTCCCCAGAACTGATATACTTTATTTGCTATAGTTGCTTGAAAACCATTCACAATAGAAAAAGTAAGTAAGATAGCTGCCACACTAATGGCGGTTGCAGTAATAGATAGTCTTACTATAAAACGAGTATAGTTTTTCTGTTTTTGAAAACTTATTCTTTTAGCTATTTCGAAGGGTGTGGACAATGCGTAATTTTTAACAAATCTAGTTTTTTCTGTTTATAAATTAGGATTAAAAGGGTAGTTTCGTAGTGACCAATAACCAAGTTCATGTTAAAAAGATGCTTATGGATGGCTATACTAATAGGGCTTCATGCAGTAAAGGGCCATGGTCAATCCAACCCAGATAGTATTTATCAAAATAGCATTCATACTGTTTTAATACATCCGATGAATAAGCCTTTGGCTATACCTGTGGTATCACTTGGCGAACCCATTCCATTATTAATAAGCTTTGACGATTTTAAAAATGATTATCAAGACTATTATTATTCAGTAGAACTAAGAAATGCCGATTGGTCGGCTGTTCCAATTTCTTCTTTTGATTATTTGCAAGGTTTTAATCAAAATAAAATTTCTAAGTTTTCAGTTTCTTCTATTGCTACACAGAGGTATTATCATTACGAGTTTAGTTTTCCCAATGCACAGGCTAGACCAATGCAGTCTGGAAATTATATTTTAAAAGTTTTTAAAAATGGCAATGCTAATGAGCTAGTTTTTACCAGACGCTTTTTTGTAACAGAGGATGGAGTGAGTTTGGCTGCCACAGTGCAAGAACCATTTGATGCTCAAATTTCAAAGACACATCAAAAAATGCAGTTGGTTTTAGATGTTAAGAAAATTCCCTTCTTTCAAACCGATCAAATTAAGACCACCATTATACAAAACTACAGATACAATGACGCACAAACAGAAGTTGCCCCCACTTTTATTAGAGGAAATTTATTAGAATATAATAGTGAAAACAGTTTCATTTTTCCTGCAGGCAAGGAGGCCAGGTGGTTAGATATCCAAAACTTAAGATTAAGAACAGATAGAATTGCAGATATCAATTCAAAAGCAGATAGAACTATTATTAGTGTAAAGCCCGATTTATCAAGAGCAAGTACTACTTATTATACTTTTAACGACTTGAATGGGAATTTTATTATTAGTAATACAGAGTCATTACAGAGTGAAAATCAAAACGATTATGCACAAGTAGATTTCATTTATTTTCCTAAAGACAAAATTCCTTTTATTGGTCAACAATTATTTTTAGCAGGCACACTTACCAATAATATTTTGAATAAAGAAGCTGAAATGATTTTCGACCCAACCATGGGTTATTATAAAAAGTCATTACTATTAAAACAAGGATATTATAGTTATAATTATATTCTTAGAGATAAAGAAGGTCCCAATCCCATGAATGATTTTACTGAAACCGAGGGGAATCATTGGGAAACTGAAAATAACTATTCCATCATAGTATATTACCGACCTCCAGGCGCCAGACACGACCATATTATAGGTTTTGGCACTGTAAATTCAAGGCAAAATTGGTAGTATTTTTTTGCTATATTTGCAGCGGCAGGTCTTGTACGGCCAGCTCCTGCTGAAACTCCCCAGGGTAGGAATACAGCAAGGATAGGCGGTTGAGCGGTGCGATGCAAGTAGCCTGCCACTTTTTATTATTGTAGACAATTATTAAAACAATTTGTATGAAATTTTTCATTGACACGGGTAACTTAGCTCAAATTAAAGAAGCCAATGATTTAGGTATTTTAGATGGTGTAACCACGAATCCTAGTTTAATGGCGCAAGTAGGTGTTAAAGGGGAGGCAGCTATTGCAGCTCATTATAAAGCTATTTGTGAATTAGTGAATGGAGATATAAGTGCAGAGGTATTGTCTACCGATTTTGCTACTATGGTGGAAGAAGGTAAAAAATTAGCCGCTATTCATAAAAACATCGTGGTAAAAGTGCCCATGATTAAAGATGGCATTAAAGCTATTAAGTGGTTTACCGATAATGGTATTCGTACTAACTGCACTTTAATTTTCTCTGCTGGTCAAGCAATTCTTGCAGCGAAGGCAGGGGCTACTTATGTTTCTCCCTTTATTGGAAGAATTGACGATAGCTCTTGGGATGGAATGGAATTAATTAGTCAAATTAGACATATTTATGATGTACAAGGTTTCAAAACAGAAATATTAGCCGCTTCTATTCGTAATGCTTTACATATTGTAAAAGCTGCTGAAGCTGGTGCCGATGTTTGTACTTGTCCTTTAGATTCTATTTTAGGATTGTTAAAACATCCTTTAACCGATATAGGATTAGCGAAGTTCTTAGAAGACGCTAAGAAAATGTAGGCATTTTATTAGCCTTTTTTAAAATATAATGGCTAATAAAATTTACTTTAATGATTTTGAAAAGCCTCGCAATTTGCGGGGCTTTTTTATTGATGCTTCAATGCTTCGCGAAGTTTTTCGAATCTCATAAAAAATTAAGATTCGAAAAACCTTAACAATGTTTAAGCGCTTCGCGCTTAGATAAATTGGAAAGAGTAGGATGTGTTTTAATAAATTCTTTCACCCATTTAGCATCTGTGTAAGCATAGGCGCGAAGTGCCCAGCCAATGGCTTTACGGATAAAAAAGTCTTCTTCTAATGCACAGTTTTCTATATACTTGGTAAGTAATTTGGTATCTGTTTTATCCTTATACATGAGTTGAAATAATATACTCATTCTTTGTAGCCATTTGTTACTTGACTTATTCCATTTAGAAGTGGTGGGCTTTATATATTCAGGAAATTGTAAAAAGAATTTTCCAATGACATGTGAGTTATTACTGTCTACAGAGTCCCACCAGCTATTATGTGTAATCATCCATTCCATTAAGGGGATGGTTTGCTTTGACCATAATTTTTTATGATAACCTAAAAGCTCTATAGCAAAATAATGCATTTCTCTTTGGGGTGCGGCAAAGCATTCTTTAATAAGTGCTGTTAATTCTTTATGCGAGCTAATGGGGTTTTCTTTATAAAATTCTTTGCATAATTTTCTTCTAATAGGTGTTTTAATTCCATAGAATTCAAATTGATTAAGCAAATAGGCTTTGGCTCCTTTAGCTACTGTAGCGTTTTTATGGGCTGCAAAAACTTTTTGAATGGCTATTGAGAAGGGATGCGCCATGATAAAATTGCTATAGTTAAATTTTAAAATCCAAAGTCTACAGTTCTATTGTTTTCCCTTGGGCAAAGCTTGCTCTTGCAGCTTCTAAGATGCGAATAATGTCCTTGCCATGTTTAGCTGAAGTAGGTACGGGTTCATTATGGTTAATGGCATTAGCCATTTTCTCATAAAAGGTGCCATAATTACCTGCAAGGCTGGAAATTACTTCAGTACTTATTTTACCTTCTGTGTCGGTGCTTAATATGCCCCATTTTTCTTTGGCTTCTACCCCCCAGTTTGGGGTATTGGGCTTTTTACCTGCGAGTAAATCGTCTTCTTGTATATCGGCTCGGTACTTTATAAAGCAACCCTTGGCACCATAAATTTTATAAGCAGGTAATTGTTGCATATACACCATTCCACTAGTTAATAAAATTCTGTGAGTAGGGTAGTAAAGTAATAAAGTAAAATAATCATCTACCTTACCTACTTTTCTAGTGGTTCTAATATCTGCAAAAACAGATGTTGGCATACCGCTTAATAGTAAGGCTTGGTCTACCAGGTGTGGGCCTAAATCGTATAATACACCCGAGCCTGGGGTATTGGTTTCCTTATGTACTTTAGGGCTTAAGGTGGTTCTATATCTTTCAAAAGATATTTGTATGTCTAAAAATGCTCCAATTTTATCTTCTGCAATTATTTTTTGAAGCGTTAAAAAATCGGCGTCGTATCTTCTGTTATGGTATACCGCTAATTTTAAGTTTAATTTTTCTGCTAGGGCATCTAATTCTTCTGCTTCTTTAACTGTTACCGTAAATGCTTTTTCAGTAACTACATGCTTGCCAGCTAATAAGGCGAGCTTGGTATATTCGTAATGTGTATCATTAGGGGTGTTTACTACCACTAAATGAATGGTTGGGTCGTTTAAAATTTCTTCATAACTACTGAAGGACTTTGCATTTGGGTATATGGCTTGAATATTTTTTTGTGACCTTTCCCAACAACCTACTAAATTGAAATGAGGATTGGTATCAATAAAAGGAGCATGGAATAATTTTCCACTCATGCCAAAAGAAACTAGTGCTGTGTTAATCATTACCCGGCAACTTGTTTTCTTATGATATTAAGTGCACCACCTGCTTTAAACCACTCAATTTGTTGTTGATTATAAGTATGGTTGGCTTCAATAGTATCCACGGTGCCGTCTTTATGAGTTAATACCAAGCTTAAAGGCTTGCCTGCAGTAAACTGCGTTAATCCGTTTACATCAATGGTATCGTCTTCTAAAATTTTATCGTAGTCGGCTTTGTTAGCAAATGTTAATGCCAGCATACCTTGCTTTTTCAAGTTGGTTTCGTGGATACGCGCAAATGATTTTGTCAATACCACTCTAACACCTAAATGTCTTGGCTCCATAGCTGCGTGTTCACGAGAACTTCCTTCTCCGTAGTTTTCATCACCCACTACAATGGTTCCAACACCTGCTGCTTTGTAAGCTCTTTGTGTATTTGGAACGGTATCGTAATTTCCGTTGATTTGACTTTTAACGTTGTCTGTTTTTTCATTGAAGAAATTCACAGCACCTATTAATAAGTTATTAGAAATATTATCTAAGTGGCCACGGAATTTTAACCAAGGACCTGCCATAGAAATATGGTCGGTGGTACATTTTCCTTTTGCTTTAATTAATAATTTCAACGATTTTAAATCCGTGCCTTCCCATGCTGCAAATGGGTCTAACAATTGTAAACGCTTTGAACTAGGATCTACCGCAATAGTTACTTTAGAACCATCTTCTGCTGGTGCTTGGTAACCTGCATCTTCCACAGCAAAACCCTTCACTGGTAATTCATCACCAGTTGGAGCGTCTAATTTTACTTGTTCACCTTTATTGTTTGTAAGTGTATCAGTTAATGGATTAAAATTTAAATCACCTGCGATAGCAAGGGCCGTAATTAATTCTGGAGAGCCTACGAATGCAAAAGTATTAGGGTTACCATCGGCACGCTTTGCAAAGTTTCTATTGAAAGAATGTACAATGGTATTTTTTTCTTTTTTCTCTGCACCCACACGCTCCCACATTCCAATACAAGGTCCGCATGCATTTGCAAATACTTTGGCACCAATTTGACTAAACACCTCTAAGAAACCATCTCTTTCAATAGTATATCTTACTTGCTCAGAACCTGGTGTAATTAAATATTCAGACTGCATGGTTAAACCCTTAGCTGAAACTTGTTTGGCTAAACTTACCGCACGGCTAATGTCTTCATAAGAAGAGTTGGTACAGCTTCCAATTAAACCCACTTCAATTTTGGTTGGCCATCCGTTGGCAGCAGCAGCTTCTTTCATTTTAGAAATAGGTGTTGCTAAATCTGGAGTGAAAGGTCCGTTTAAATGCGGCTCCAATGTATTTAAATCAATTTCAATCACTTGATCAAAGTATTTTTCAGGGCTTGCATAAACTTCAGGATCTGCAGTTAAGTGTGCAGCTACTGTATCGGCTAAGCTAGCAACATCGGCACGACCTGTAGATTGTAAATAACGGCTCATGCTTGCATCATATCCAAAAGTAGAAGTAGTAGCACCAATTTCTGCACCCATATTACAAATGGTTCCTTTACCTGTACAACTCATGCTTGTAGCACCTTCTCCAAAATATTCTACTATTGCACCGGTTCCACCTTTTACAGTTAAGATACCAGCCACTTTTAAGATAACATCTTTAGGCGCTGTCCATCCGTTTAACTTTCCTGTTAATTTAATACCTATTAATTTAGGCCATTTTAATTCCCATGGTAATCCTGCCATTACATCACAAGCATCTGCACCACCAACACCAATAGCAATCATACCTAATCCACCTGCGTTCACAGTATGAGAATCGGTACCTATCATTAAACCACCTGGGAAGGCATAGTTTTCTAAAACCACTTGGTGAATAATACCCGCCCCTGGTTTCCAAAATCCTAAACCATATTTATTAGATACAGAGGCTAAGAAATCATATACTTCTTTACTATCTGTAGTGGCTACTTGTAAATCTTGTTTGGCTTCCACTTTTGCAGAAATTAAATGGTCGCAATGCACCGTACTTGGCACTGCTACTTTAGGACGGCCTGCTTGCATAAATTGCAATAAGGCCATTTGCGCTGTAGCGTCTTGCATGGCTACACGGTCTGGTGCAAAATCGACATAAGAACCACCTCTTTCAAAGCTTTCTAATTTTTGATCGCTATGTAAATGAGAGAATAAAATTTTCTCAGATAAGCTTAGAGGGCGTCCTAATAATTTACGAGCCGCTTCCACTTTTGCTGGCATTGCAGCATACAAATTTTTGATCATTTCAATATCAAAAGCCATGGTACTTAATTTTGTTGTTAAAATTGGGGCAAAGGTAAGCCAATTTTGATCCCGGTTGAAGCAAAAAATACACTTTATGTCCACTTTTTTTATAGATTGCAGTAGGTTAAAACACCTTTTCTATGCAAAAAATGAAGGATTTTTTTGAAATACATGCTTTTGGGGTTTGCACCGCCATCGGAGAGCGTTTGGGCATTGCTACCAGCAAAATAAGAATGTGGTTTATCTATATTTCATTTCTTACTTTCGGCTCTCCAGTCATTGTATATATGGTGCTTGCATTTTGGAGAAGTATCCGCAGATATATTTTATTAGGGAAAAGAAATCCTATGAAATATTTTTAGCATTGTTAGTTGTAAAAAAACTAAATAATTGCTTTTTTTAGTCTAACTAGTTTTTCTAATAAAGGAGCCAATTTATCTAAAGGCAACATATTTGCTCCATCGCTTTTTGCTTGCGCAGGATTGGGATGTGTTTCTATAAATAATCCATGAGCACCAGTGGCAATAGCTGCTTTAGCAATAGTTTCAATTAATTGAGGATTACCTCCTGTGACACCACTTGTTTGATTCGGTTGTTGTAATGAATGCGTACAATCCATAATAACAGGCACGCCGTTTTCTGCCATGGCAGGAATATTTCTATAGTCTACTACTAAGTCTTGATAGCCGAATGTATTACCTCGTTCTGTTAGCATTACTTTATCATTACCTGCTAATCTAATTTTATCTACTGCAAATTTCATGGAAGCTCCACTTAAAAATTGTCCTTTTTTAACATTCACAATTTTTCCTGTTGCGGCAGCTGCAAGAAGTAAGTCGGTTTGACGACATAAAAAAGCAGGTATTTGTAAAATATCAATATACTTTGCTGCAATAGCGGCTTCGTCATGTGCATGAATATCGGAAGTAGTAGGTACATTAAAAGTTGCGCCTACTTTTTTAATAAGTTCCATTCCTGTATCGTCTCCAATTCCAGTAAATGAATTAGCACTTGTTCTGTTTGCTTTTCTATAGCTTGCTTTGTATACATAAGCAATACCTAAGTTCTTACATAGGGTAGAAACCTTCTCTCCAATTTCCATTACCAATTCTTCGTTCTCTACTACACAAGGTCCAGCAATTAAAAAAAATTGGTCTGCATCGTAGCTTTGGCCTTTGAATAAATCTTGTAAAAATGGAGTACTCATTTGATACTGTTTTAAGCTAGCAAAGCTAGCGTATTTAAAATCTTAAACCAAGGCCAATGCCTAAGCCCCTTAAGCCTGCCCAAGGTCCTTCGGTATCTGTAGTGGCACCACGGGAATTGACTACTGATTTTAGTGTAAATGGGTTTGCTTTTGTATTGTCTAGAATTCTTTGTAATTCAACTTGAGCTGGTTTAGGAAAGTCAAATGGAGCAATAAAGTTTAATTTACCGGTAGAAGTACCATAATGCCCACCAATAAAGGAGATATCCAATACCAATTTAGTTAAGAGTTGGAACTGCATACCTACATGGGCTCCATAGCTTTGGGTTCTTATTGTGCCATCTAAATTTGCATTCACTGGTACTGGAGGCAAGCTAATATTAGGGGAAGGTTTCTCTGGTGTATAAGTATAATTTATGGGCACTGATAAATCATAATTTCCATAACGAATATAAGGCGCAATGTAAAAACCAGACATTTTAGACAAACCTAAATAAAAACGGCCTTCGAAAGTAATGGTGGTATTGCCAAATTTAAAATTATCAAAGTTAATATTTGGATTGTCAATAAATTTTTTTGCTAAAGCTTGTAAAGGCAGTGTAGAAAGCGGCATGTTTTTATAATTCACCGACAAGGAAATAAAGTGATTAATGCTTCTCTCGTAGGTGATATTATAATTATTGATCGCATCAGCCGACAAATTTGTTTTTAATATATTATCACCCCCAATTAAACTTTGTGAAGATGCACTGAAAGCAATGAATATGAATAACAGAAGAAATATTTTTTTCATGGACTTATTTTATTAAACTTAAATCGGCTACCGTTTTATTGTCTAGTATGGCTAGAGTGTTATCTCTTACAGCGGCCATAACTTTATTAATGCCGCATTTTTTTTCATTGCAATCGGCGCACTTTTCGTAAAAATTTAAACTTACACAAGGAAGTAGTGCAATAGGGCCTTCTATAATTCTGAAAATTGAAGATAATTTTATTTCTTCTGGAGCCTGTGCGAAAAAGTATCCGCCATGCTTTCCTTTTTTGCTTTCTAAAAAACCCGCTTTCCTTAATTCTAGTAAAATGTTTTCTAGAAACTTAATGGGTATATTTTTTTGATTTGCAATTTCAGCTATTAAAATAGGGTCGTCGCTATGCTTCTCTACCATATAGGAGAGTGCTTGTAATGCATATTGAGTTTTTTTAGATAGCATAAGCTTTTAATCAAAGACCTAGAACGTCTTTCATAGTAAAGATACCTATTTTTTTATTGGTAAATTCGGCGGCCAATAAAGCTCCGCTAGCAAAACCCTTGCGACTATGGGCCGTATGGGTTATCTCGATACTATCAATAGGTGAATCATAACTTATGGTATGTGTACCAGGGGCTGGGTTAATTCTTTCAGAACGAATAATTAAGTTGCTTGTCTCCCTACTTGCCTCGTTTACCCATTTCTTTTTTCTGCCTATTTGTGCAAGTATTTGTTCGGCTAAACTTATGGCTGTGCCACTTGGTGCATCCTTTTTTTCTGTATGATGGGTTTCGGTCATAAATACATCATAGTTTTCATAAGGTTCCATTAAAGCGGCCACTTGCTTATTTATTTCAAAAAATAAATTCACACCAATACTAAAATTACTTGCATATAGTAAACAGCCTTTTTCTTCTTCACAAAGCTTTTTGGCTTTTTCAAAATGGTCTAACCAACCAGTAGAACCGCATACTACAGGCACAGCCCACTGAATACATTTACTTATATTTTCAAAAGCAGTATGTGGGCCAGTGAATTCAATAGCAACATCGGCCTTTTGTATATTTTCTTTGGTAAAGTCTGAGGTATTAGAAGCGCCTATCTTTAACACAATTTCATGCCCTTTGCTTACTGCAATTTCTTCAATCGCTTTTCCCATTTTACCATAACCTATTAATGCAATTTTCATAAGCCTGCGATTAAATTATTTTGAATGGGTATTTTTAAAATGAAATTGTAAGGACAATCCTGTTTGTTGTTGTTGTGGTTGAACATAGGGCACCATTCTAAAAGATAAATTATCACTTACATCAAATTCTTTTAACTGGCCTGAAACCGTAGCGTCTACTACATTCACGCCCCAGGCTAGAATAAAGTACATAATTGAGTAGTCTTTGTCTCTTCTAAATATATTACGATAACTCTGTAATGAACCAATACTTAAGTTTTGCAGTTTTGAATCAATTTTGGATAGGTCGCTATTGTCGCCCTTTTCTGCTTTAAACTTTGCTTCATAAGCAAATTTTGTTTTCAGGTACATATCATTGTTATATACATAAGTAGAAGCAGGTATAGCAAGCACTCCATATACTAAAGGGACTTTCCAATATTGTTTATTGTAAATCTGTCCCCAGCCAGGAAGTATGGCAGACCTTCTAGTGGCTCTTCTTGGAATATGATGTTGAAGGGAATCGGTTTTTTTAATATAGGCGCTATCTTGGCTATTCGCAGAGGGCTGCATTGTTAGCAGCAGTAGTAAAATGTATAGTAGCCGCATCCTAAATAAATTCCTTTTTTAAAAATTGTACTAGCTAATGCTTAATTGCATTGCCTCTAGTATTTTATTTAAACCATTAAGATCTGAGTATTCAATAGTAATTTTTCCGCTACCATTTTTTTGGTGTTGTAAAATAACCTTGGTAGACAAATGACTGGTTAATTTATCTTCTAATTTTTTATAAACAGGAGATAATTGATTTTTTGCAGATGCTGCAGAAGGAGTAAAGGCCTTGCCCGCTAAATTCATTTTACGAATTAGCTCTTCTGTTTGTTTTACGGTTAAACCTTTCTCAGTTATTTCTTTAAATAAGAATAGTTGTTTCTCTATTTCTTTACCTAATAATAACTTCGCTAAGCTTACACTTAAACTACCATTTCGAAGCGCTGCTTGCAAGCTAGGAGGTAGTTCTAATAATCTTATATAATTAGAAATAGTAGACCTATCGACGCCCATTCTCTCGGCTACCTTTTCTTGTGTATAGCTTAATTCTTCCATCATGCGCTGATAACTTAATGCAATTTCAATTTCATTAAGATCAACTCTTTGTAAGTTTTCAAGTAAGGCAAGTTCTAATAACTCTTTATCGTTGCCTGTTCTTACATAAGCTGGTAAATCGCTTAGGCCTGCTAATTTGGCGGCACGAAAACGACGTTCACCTGCAATTAATTGATATTTACCATTGGCTAATTGCGCAACTGTAATAGGTTGTATTAAATCATGCATTTGAATAGAATTGGCTAATTCTTTCAATGCTTTTTCATCAAAATCTTTTCTTGGATTCTTAGGATTGACAACAATCTCACTTAAGGCTACACGATTACTAGCTACTGCCTTTTCTATTACCGCTGGTTGTACTCTACCTGCTGGGTTTTTATAATCCGCGTCTATGTTTTGCAATAGAGAGCGAAGTCCTTTTCCAATGAGGTCTTTGTTAGGTGTGCTCTTGCTCATAATTAATCTATTATACGCTCGGCATTACTCATATTCGTCATGCCATTTTTTTGTAAAATTTCTTTAGCGAGGTTTAAGTAGTTCACCGTGCCCTTGCTGTCTGCATCATATAAAATTACAGGCTTGCCCACACTAGGCGCTTCACTTAATCGCGTGTTTCTATGAATGATGGTAGAGAATACCATTTCATCAAAATGCTTTCTTACCTCACTTACTACTTGATTACTTAAACGAAGTCTTCCATCATACATGGTCATTAAAATGCCTTCAATTTGTAGTTCAGGGTTTAATCGGCTTTGAACAATTTTAATGGTGTTCAATAATTTGCCTAAACCTTCTAATGCAAAAAACTCACATTGTACTGGAACAATAACGCTGTCTGCAGCAACCAATGCATTTACTGTAATTAAACCTAAAGAAGGTAGACAATCAATTATGATAAAATCGTATTGATCGGATATAGCTGCAATTAATTCTTTTAATACATTCTCTCTATTAGGGAGGTTCACTAACTCAATTTCTGCACCTACTAAGTCGATATGAGAGGGGATCACATCTAAATGGGGTATCTCCGATTTTAAGATAATATCGGCCAGGGGCGTTTGGTTAATCATACCATCGTATAAACTGGTGGTAATATTATGTAAATCAAATCCAACACCTGTAGTACTATTTGCTTGAGGATCGGCATCAATTAATAGGGTTCTGTATTCCAGTACGGCCAAACTTGCCGCAATATTTATGGCGGAAGTGGTTTTACCCACGCCCCCTTTTTGATTCGC
>Ga0214919_10001054_pt1 | contig 46465 bp, 32 predicted proteins | sample LL1503_MetaG_FD_177994 | JGI IMG/M metagenome (GOLD analysis project Ga0214919, IMG submission 177994) | Freshwater microbial communities from Lake Lanier, Atlanta, Georgia, United States - LL-1503 | ecosystem: Environmental > Aquatic > Freshwater > Lake | place: USA: Georgia | collected... | reverse complement strand
TCGGCAAGTATTTCCCCCCCGCAAGGGGTGGTATGGAGTCGTTTCTGGCTGATTTGATCCAGGAACAACGGGCGCAAGGCATAGATGCGCATGCCTTGGTCCATGGCGACCCTTTGCCCGAAGACCCCAATTGGCTGAGACGGGTGCCGGTACAAATGGAGTTGATTTTTGCGCCTATCGCCATAGGCTTCAGATCCGCTTTGTTCAAAGCCATTGATGAGATTCAGCCCGATGTCCTTCACATGCACATGCCCAATAATGCCGTTTTTTGGGCATTGACAATTAACGCTGCATGGCAGATACCGTGGGTGGTGCATTGGCACTCAGATGTCATTGTTTCTGAAAAACTCTGGGCTTTGCGATTGGCGTACACAATTTATCGGCCTTTTGAGCAGACCGTGCTTGATAAAGCAGAGCGCATAGTCGTGACATCGCCTCCCTATTTGGAGGTCAGCGAGCCCCTAATGCGCTGGCGAAAAAAGTGCGTCATGGTCCCCTTGGCATTGGCCGTTCAAGCTCCTGAACAAGTCATACAAGAAACCGCCGCCATAAGCTGGAAGCTTGGGGCCTTGAAACTGCTGTCCATTGGTCGACTGACCCATTACAAAGATTTTGAAACTCTGATTCGGGCTGTATGTGGCGTGCCTTCGTTGCAACTGAAAATAATCGGGACTGGCGAACTTCACTCCCAATTGCAAAAACTCATCCAAGATCTGACACACAAAGGGCAAGAGCCCAACGTCGAACTGTTGGGTGAACAAAATGAAAGGGATAAACACCACTGGCTGGCCAGTTGTGATGTGTTTTGTCTTTCATCATGCGAACGAACCGAAGCGTTTGGGCTGGTGCTGCTTGAAGCTATGGCCCATTCAAAACCCTGCGTCGTCAGCGATCTGGACGGATCAGGCATGCCTTGGGTTGTTGCATCGAGCGGGGCGGGTCTTAGCCACCTTCCTGTGGGGGATGTACAAGCATGGCAAGAGGGTTTGTGTCTGCTTGCGGAGCAACCCAAAATGCTCAAATCCTGGGGCCAAAAAGGTCTACAGGCATTCAAAGACCGGTTCAACATTGCAACCTGTGCCAAAGCCATGACTTTGCAGTACCAAATTGCACAAATCAACCCATTGCCCAGACCCCTAAACAGTTCTGAGCTGATTTTGATTCCAGCCAAAGACGAAGCCGAAACCATCGCGCAATTGGTTTGTGCACTTAAAGCAGCTGGCCACCATCACATTCTGGTTGTAGATGACAACAGCAGCGACGGAACCGGTCAAATCGCTCGAAATGCAGGGGCCCAAGTGGTGCGTCCCGTGCTGCCGTTGGGGGCTTGGGGCGGTATGCAACTGGGTATTCGCTATGCCTGGACCCAGGGTTACCAATCCGTTGTGACCATGGACGCCGACGGGCAACATGAAGTGGATGAAATCCCAATGTTGATTGGGGCATCTGAGCATGCAAATGTGGTCATTGGCGCACATCCCCAAAGAGCAAGCCGTTTACGCTTACTGGCATGGCGCTGGTTTCGAATGATTTCCGGCTTTCAGCTGCAAGACCTCACGTCGGGCTTTCGCTATTACGATCGACAAGCCATAGAACTGCTGGCGCAAGACGAAGCCACTCTCTTGGATTACCAAGACATCGGGGTTTTACTGATCCTGCGCAAGGCCGGATTGCGGATGGTTGAAGTTCCCGTCAGCATGAACACACGTCTGGTAGGGCGTTCGCGGATTTTCAACTCATGGTTCAGTGTGGCTATTTATATGCTCACGACGACGCTGCTTTGTTTTGCCCGATGGGAAGTGCCGGTTATGAGGAAACTCCGAAGTCATTGATTCGGCAAAATTAGCTTTAATGTGCTTTGAAAACTACAGCTTTTCGAGTTCAAATTAATTATTAAATGCGCCACTTTAATGATGCGCATTGCGGTAGCCTGCTTGCGCCATGACCACAAAAAATGTGTGCCGCGCAGCAAAGGCCAAGACCGCAGAGGACAAATTCCCGCCATGCTGAGCATTCATGTATGCCTATGTGAGATTAAGGAACGCAAGTTCCCAAGGCACTTGGAGTATGACCTCATCAAGGGTGAAGGAAGCGCTAGAGCGGCCAACGTGCTGCAGGCCTTCACGGACAAACTACTGGGCATAGCGGTGTACTTTTGTGACCCGCACAGTCCGTGGCAAAGAGGCTCCAATGAGAACATAAATGGCCTGGTGCGACAGTATTTACCCAAAGCAACGGACCTGAGCATCTACAGCCAAGAGCAGCTAGACGCCATTGCTGACGAGATCAACGAGCGTACGCGAATAGCGCTGGGTGTACGATCTCCACTGGCGGTCTACCGAGAGTTGTTGATTAACAGCCCGCAACACTCAACTCCCATCAATTAACTCCAAGGGTGTTGCACTTTACTTTTGAATTCGCCCTATCTACCGCCTAGCAAGGCTGGCAATAATATTTCTGTTTGCCTTAAGGAGTTGCTAAGGGATTAAATGTGTATTGTACTGACCACGCCTCCGTTATTAGCCCAGTGTATTAATATAAATATATATACTTTAAGTTTCTAGAAAAAATTTATAAATTAACCATTGCTAAAAAATTTTAATTTAGAAATTACCTACAAGTCGCAGTATTATAAATAAATGAAATTTAAAATTTTAAAAAATATATTTTGGTTGCTAGCTGAGCGTTTCGTCCAAGTAATTGCTACATTTATAATTAGCGGATTAATTTCTCGACAATTAGGTGTTGCTGAATACGGTGATTTCCAGTACATCCTATCTGTTATTTTGATTTTTTCAGCTGCTGGTTTAATTTGTAGTGCTGAGGTTCTTTTGCCGAAGGTTACGTTGGCAAGTAAAGAGGAGCTCAATGATTTAATTCTATCTAGCTTCATTTTAAGATTAATCGCTGCATTTGTTGCTTATTTTTTAATGATACTGTACGGAAATTTTTATTTTGAGAATGAAAAACTATTCTATTTGTTGTGTATATTAGGCATAACAATTTTATTTAGGGAGCCATTTGCTGTCGTATTGATTTACTTTCAGTCAATAACATTTAGTAAGCCGATTGCATTGACCTCAATTGCGCTGTCAACTTTTAAAATTTTAATATTGTTAATAGGGTTCAATGAGAAAATTATTGATTTCAAGTTTTTATGCGTAATTTGGATTTTGGAGGTTTTAATTTCATCTGTAATCTATAGCTATCTTTATTTTAATGAGATTAATAAATTAGAAGTTGTACAGAAGGTAAAACTAAAAAATATCTTAAAATTATGGAAAGAAGGTTTCATGTATTGGATGCCATTAGTTCTTATGACTTTTTTTTGGCGTATTGATCGGATACTGGTAAAAAATATAGTTTCTGAGCATGATGCAGGTATATATTTAGCAGGAATGCAATTGTTTGATGCCGTTGTTTCAATTGCTTTAATTATTTCAGTATCACTTGCACCGAGTTTAATTTATCAGTATTCGGATGAAATTAAAATAAAAGTAAATTCTTTTAAATTAGTATTTTTTATGACTATGGCGGGTATTATTTGTGCTTTTATTGGTTATTTTTTTTCACCCTATCTTGTGCCAAGAGTATTCGGCGCCGCCTTTATTGAAGCAGTACCAATTGTTCAGACAGCACTCTGCTTATCTTTACTGGTTTTTGTCGACGCGGCGTTGACTGTTAATTTGATTAAGCGACTTGGCGCTTACTATGCCTTTAAAAAATGGATCTCCATAATTTTCATCGCTGTACCTATTGAATATTTTGCAGTAACATTATGGGGTGGTCAGGCTGCACATTTGGGCATTGCTGCTGGATATTGTTTTGCGCTCATTTTTGGCTTCTATCAATTGAACAAATCTTAGAAATGCAAATACAATCTGAAATATCACCGCGCATTACAGTAATACTGCCAATAAATAAAGATGATGGTTTTTTTTATCCTGCGCTAGATAGTGTTCTAAATCAAACTTTTAAAGATTTTGAGCTATTATTAATAGCAAATAATTGCAGTGATGAATTATGGGCTGGTATTTTAGAAATTAGCGACAGTAGAGTTAAGCCAAAAAGATTGAGCATGGGTGGTCTTGCTTTTGCATTGAATACTGGAATTTCACAAGCTCGAGGTGAGTTCATTGCACGTATGGATGCAGATGATTTGTCTTTGCCTAATCGGTTGCAGTCACAATTAAACTTTATGGATAAATCACCTGAAGTTGATATTTTAGGTGGACGTGTTAAATTCATTAATTCTAAAAATGAAGTATTAAATGAAGAGGCACCATTTTTTGAAAAACATGCGGAAATAATTTCTGCACTTCGGTATCGAAATCCTATGGTTCATCCAGCTGTCTTTGTTCGTAGAAATGTTTTATTAAATAGTGGAGGCTACAAATATGGATTTAACGGAGAGGATTATGAGTTATGGATAAGATTAATGCTTTCTGGAAATATTTTTCATAATTTAGACGAAGATGTCTTGCTTTATAGGCGGCATGAATCACAGATGACCAGTGAAGATAAAAGTTATTTGATTTTTTGTGATGTGGCTACGTTACTCTTCATGTACTTTTTGAGGATGAAAGATCTGAGATTCATTGTAGGGGCATTTTTAAAAATTCCACTTGTGCGGAGATTAAGAAAATTATTCATGGTTTTTTAATATAATGTTGGAGATTAATACTTGATTAACTACCCATCACCCTGGCTTGCATTCCTAATTATTTCCATTGTGGCCGGGTATCCAAAAATTCCATTCACTAGTGTACCAATTGCGCTAGTCGCAATTATTTTTGACTGGAAAAATATACTTCGAGTGTATCAAACATATTTAGGGAAAATACATATATTAACTTGCATTATTTTCTTTCTTTTTTGTTTTCTTCGTTTAATACTTGGTGATCGCTTGTATTTGGGGCGGAACTTATTATTTTGTTTGACATTGTGTTATAAGGGGTTCATTGGATTTTATTTGGCATTTATTTTTATTTATCTGTTAAATCACAAGAAAGGACTAATCTTCCTATTTATAGCTGTTCAACTTTTTTTAATGCTAGCTTCGGCATTTAACGAGTTAATTTACAGTTATCTATTGCTTTTTCAAACTGCTGAAGTAACGGCAGTTTTCGGTGAAATTTTCGGGTTACGCTCCCTTGGCTTTGGTTTAATACACAATGAGGGTGTTGTTACTCTGATATTAATGTATGTGTTGTTCGTGGAGTTTTCGGGCGCGTCAGGCTTTATAAATAATATTCTTGGTATTCTTGGGTATTTAGCTACCTTTAGCTCAAGACTTCTGCTCGTGTTTTTGCCAGCATGGCAGATACTGAAAAATAAGAAATTATTTTTTTCGGTAATGATTACTTTGGCCATTTTAGTACAGTACCTTGATGTTACGCAAGGCCCGTTGTCGCAGGCTTTTGAGTTTTATACATATTTCAATGAAACGGGTACAATTGGGAGCCAGTCAACAAATGTCATTTCTGATATGGCATTTATACCGAGTAACTTAGAGACATGGATTATAGGTGATGGTCAATTTTTTTCTGAAAATGGCTTTTATCAAAACACAGATATTGGATTTTCAAGAATTATTTTTTTTGGTGGTTTTGCAGGTTTATTTTTGTACTTGACATTTTGTTGTTGGCCTATGTATTTTATATTAAAACGAATTAATTCATTGAATTTTACGTTACTTTTTTTCTTGATTTATGTTTTTATTGTTAGTAATATAAAAGGCGTTAATATTCAGACGTGGTCATTTATTGCACTTTATATTCTCGCTGAGCGAGATAAATTTAAAATTAAACTGAAACCTCATCGTGCGCACTAAAATTTGTATTATTTCTACTGTTGGTAGTCCTCTGATTGTTTTTATGAGGCCGCACATTGAAATGCTTTCTGAGTATTATGATGTTACTTTGATAGCAAATACAACGCAGATCGAAGTTAGTGATTTGTTAGGTCCTAATGTTAGATTGATTCCCTTAAAAATAGAAAGAAAGACTTCACTATTTTATGATTTAATAGCATTAATTTCTTTATATTTTATTTTTCGAAATGAAAAATTTTTATCCATACATTCTTTAATGCCAAAGGCTGGATTGCTGGCTATGGTGGCGGGTTATTTAGCTTGTATTCCCTGCCGTATCCATACGTTTACTGGCCAAGTTTGGTCCAATAAATCAGGATTTAAAAGATGGGGGTTACGATTTTGGGACAAGATAATTGCTTGGTGCTCCACATGCCTTTTGGCTGATAGTTTTTCTCAGAAAATATTCTTAATTGAAGAGTCGGTAGTACGTTCAAATAAGATCGATGTACTTGCCAATGGTTCAATCTGTGGGGTTGATCTTTTACGTTTTAAGCCAAATTCCTTGTCCAAGTTTGATATACGTTCGCAGTTAGCCATTCCATCTGACTCATTGGTTTATTTATTTCTTGGTCGATTGAATAAAGATAAGGGTATTCTTGACCTTGCAGTTGCATTTTCTCGAGTTGCGGCGAAAATTCCTAACATTTACTTGTTAATTGTCGGACCCGATGAAGAGGGGCTGACGTTAGATTTGAATAAAACTCTGCGTTGTTGCCATGATAGATATAGGCAAGTAGGTTTTACAAGTCATCCCGAAAGATACATGGCCGCCTCGGATGTATTTCTCTTGCCAAGCTACAGAGAGGGTTTTGGATCAGTAGTAATTGAAGCCGCTGCTTCTCACTTGCCTGCTATTGTCTCCAATATTTATGGACTTGTTGATGCTGTTGAAAATGGTAAAACTGGTATGCTACATCCGCCAGGTGATATTAATACAATAGAAAAATATATGATTGAAATTTTTCAAAATAAAAGCCTTAGAAATGAAATGGCACGACTTGCTTGTGAACGTGCCCATGAAAAATTCTCTAAAACCATTGTTGTTGCTGAAATGTTAAAATTTTATACTAGAAATTTGAATTTTAATGGATAAAATTATAATTAATAATTGTTGCAAGGTGCTGGTAACCGGTGCGAATGGGTTTGTTGGTAATCGAATAGTAAGTCAGTTGGAATGTCAAGGTTTTATTGTTTCGCGTGCAGTACGAAAAAAAAATACGGATCTTGAAATCGAAGTAGGCTCTATTGGGCGGGACACAGATTGGAATGATGCTTTGGAAGGTATTTCGTGCGTTATTCACACTGCAGCCCGTGTACATGTTCTTAATGAATTGGCAAGCCAACCTGAGTCTTTATTTTATGAGACCAATACCTTGGCAACATCTAATCTAGCAAAGCAGGCTGAAATAAAAGGTGTTAAACGCTTTATTTATATAAGTTCTGTTAAAGTAAATGGTGAATTGACCTTGAGTGGACGACCTTTTTTAGAAACTGATGAATCGGCGCCGCAAGATTTCTACGGTCAAAGCAAGCGAGATGCCGAACAGAGTTTGCACGAAATGGTAGCCCATGCGAATATGGAATTCGTCATAATCCGCCCGCCATTGATCTATGGTCCTGGCGTTAAGGCAAACTTTGCCTCCCTCATGCAGGCCGTAAAGCGCGGCTACCCTTTGCCTTTAGGCGCGGTGAATAACCAGCGCAGCTTAGTGGCGCTAGACAACCTGGTGGATTTTATCGTCACCTGCATAAACCACCCCCAAGCGGCCAACCAGACTTTTTTAGTGAGCGACGGGCAAGACCTGTCCACCCCCGAGCTGGTGCGCGGCATGGCGCAAGCAGCCGGCGTGCCTGCGCGTTTGATACCGATACCTGTATGGGCTTTGCAGGCGGGTGCTTCTTTGCTGGGCAAAGGTGATGCCGTGCAGCGCTTGTGCGGTAATTTGCAGGTTGATATTTCGAAGGCGCGCAGTTTGTTGGGTTGGGTGCCGCCTTTATCTGTGGAAGAGGGGTTGAGGCGGGCGATGTGTGTATGAAAAGAGTATTGGATATTTTTCTGGGCTGTCTGGCGGTACTGGTTTTGTTCGTACCGCTGTTGCTGGTGGCGATCGCAATTCGGTTGACATCCAAAGGCCCCGCCCTTTATTGGTCTGACCGCGTTGGCCGGAACAATGTGATCTTCAAAATGCCTAAGTTCCGCACCATGCGGTTGGGCACGCCTGCGCTGGCAACGCATTTGCTGGTTGATGCCCATTCACATCTGACGCCTATCGGGTCTTTTTTACGAAAGAGCAGCTTGGACGAGCTGCCTCAGCTCTGGAGCATTCTGGTGGGGGACATGAGCTTTGTAGGGCCGCGCCCGGCGCTGTTTAATCAACAGGACTTGATTGCCTTGCGCAAAGATCAGGGGGTGCACACCTTGATGCCCGGCCTGACCGGTTGGGCGCAAGTCAACGGACGAGACGAGTTGCCGATTCCTGAGAAAGTGGCGTTGGATGCGCAGTATTTGGCGAGCCAAGGATTCTGGTTCGATTTCAAAATTCTGTGGTTAACCTTTCTGAAGGTGATTCAGCGTGACGGTGTGTCGCACTGATGGATTTTCTTAACATGGCGCTAAAAATTCAAAATAGCGACACATGCTAGGGGCGTGTCTCCGGGATCGACATATCATCAAGACGTCTCGATTAAAGTGTATTTTTAAACCGTGAGTCGAGATAGCAATCAGTTTGTACCGTATTCCTTTTGCTCAAAACACATCAACTAAATGGACAGAACCGCCTCACCATCAGCCACGATCCTTCTTGAGCTGCCAAGAAGCTTCAAAAGGCTCATCGTATTGTCCGTTGACACCAGCTTGTGCGTGCTGTCTGTGTGGCTGGCGTTTTACCTTCGCTTAGGGGAGTTTTCAACGCTCAGTGGGCCGCATTTGCGTGCCGTTTACGTTGCGCTTTTGATTGCACTTCCCACGTTCATTGTTTTTGGCCTTTACCGCACTATTTTCAGGTTCAGCGGCTTGACTGCCATGCTGACCGTGATGCGGGCCATGCTGGTCTATGGCTTGATTTATGCCACCTTGTTCACCGTCATCGCTTTTGACGGCATTCCACGCACCATTGGTTTGATTCAACCCATTTTGCTGCTGCTGTTTGTGGGAGCCTCTCGTGCAGTTGCAAGCATTGGGCTTGGTGGGCTTTATCAAGGGCGCATCCAACGAGCGGCGTTACCGCAAATGTTGATTTATGGCGCTGGCAGTGCGGGTCGCCAGATGGCAGCGGCCATGGCCAACAGTCAAGAGATGAGAGTGGTTGGTTTTCTGGATGACGACGACCGCTTGCATGGGCATGTGCTCAACGGACTGCCCATCTATAACCCTCAACATCTGTCTAAAGTACTGGCTAAAGTTCCCGTCACGGACGTGTTGCTTGCCTTGCCATCAGCCACTCGGCAGAGTCGCAACAGCATATTGACGGCATTGACTGAACACCATTTGGCTGTGCGCACCTTGCCCAGTTTGAGTGACATTGCCTCTGGCAAAGTGAGCTTAAGTCATGTGCGAGATTTGGACATTGACGACTTGTTGGGGCGAGAGCCAGTCAAACCCAATGGCTTGCTGCTCAATCGAAATACCCATGGCAAATCCGTGTTGGTCACGGGCGCCGGTGGCAGCATCGGCAGCGAGTTATGCCGCCAAATAGTGAAGTGTCAACCCCGTCAGTTGTTGCTGGTAGAAATGAGCGAGTTTGCGCTCTACCAGATTCATCAAGAATTAATGGGGACTTTGGCGGCGTTGCAAAGCGACCATGAAACCATGGCGATAGAGCTCGTCCCCCTGCTGGCATCGGTGTGCGACGAGGTGCGCATGCACGAGATCATGAGCACATGGCGACCCCATACTGTCTACCATGCCGCTGCTTACAAGCATGTGCCTTTGGTGGAGCACAACCCGGCTGAAGGCGTGCGCAACAATGTGTGGGGCACCATCGTTTGTGCGCAAATGGCCGCTCGCAATGGTGTGCCCAATTTTGTGCTCATCAGTACCGACAAAGCCGTTCGACCGACCAACATCATGGGTGCTACCAAACGACTGGCCGAAATGGTGCTGCAGGCTTTGGCGGCTTCACACCGCACATCGTTTGCGATGGTGCGCTTTGGCAATGTATTAGGCTCCAGTGGCTCCGTTGTGCCCTTGTTCCGCGAGCAAATCAAAAATGGTGGACCGATCACCCTGACCCATCAAGACATCACCCGGTATTTCATGACCATTACCGAAGCTGCAGGGCTTGTGATTCAAGCCGGCGCCATGAGCACTGGGGGTGATGTTTTTGTGCTGGATATGGGGCAACCTGTTCGGATCGCAGACCTTGCAAAACGCATGGTGGAATTATCCGGTCTGACTTTACGTGATGCCGAAAATCTTGATGGTGACATTGAAATCACGATAACAGGCCTACGCCCTGGGGAAAAGTTATACGAAGAACTGTTGATTGGCAATAACCCCAAGCCAACACAACACACTCGCATCATGAAAGCGGATGAAGAATTTTTGCCTTGGGATGTCTTGCAGGGTAAGTTGAACGCTTTACAAGCCTGTATGAAGGTCAACGATGCGCCCGCCTTGCGCGGCATGCTGCAAGAGCTGGTGCCCAGTTACCAGCCAACAGGGGATGTGGTGGACTGGGTGAGCTTGGCGAAGCACGAAAAAGCAATGGCAAGCCAATGATTCAGTAAATCAGTGAATTTATTGACAATCAGTCATCCATCAACAACATCAAGATAGATGAAATGTCCAATGGTTTTCCTATGACATTAACGGTGATAGGACTACTGCTTGCATTTGAATTCAAAGAAGTAACGCTACAGGTATAAGACTTTCCAGAAGTAAATCCTGAAACCGAAATAGGGGATGATGTGCCCGTTTTTTCAATGGTAGTTCGGCCTGGAGACGCGCAGCTTACTTTGTAGCCTGTGATTGAACTGCCGCCATTATTTACGGGTGCTGTGAATGTGAAGACAATTTTCCCGGGCAGTACTGTTGTCAGCAGGCTGGTCACTGGGCCGGGTGGGCCTATTGGCGTAACTAAATTAGATGAAGACGACCATGGGCCGTCGGCAACAGTGCTTTTGGCTCGCACAAAGCAATAGTAAGAAACGCCATTTGTCAGGCCAGTGACTGTAATGGGAGAGCTTGAACCTGTAGCTGAAATTGTAGTCACGCCATCCGAAGAGCATCCAGCAGTAAAGTTGGTCAATGTGCCCGTACCTAAACTGCCTGGTGTGAAAGAAATCGTAATGCTGCCGTTTCCTGCAGTGACTGTACCTAGACTTGGGGCATTAGGCGGCGATCCCGACAGTATATCGGTATAGAACATGCCACGACCGTGGGTCGCTGCGACAAGAACAGAATCGCTGTACCAAAAAAGCTCATCTACCGGTACATTCGAAGGCCCGTCATTGCTTGTATTCCATGTGGAGCCTGAGTTTTCGCTCGTGAATACACCCACTTCGGTTCCTGCATAAAGCCAATTGGGATTAGTGGGATGTCTGACGACTGACCGAATTGGGGCACTCGGTAATGTACTACTGATACTGGCCCAAGTTACACCGCTGTTATTTGTCATTTGCAAATTATTGCTTGAATAGCCTCCCAAAGCCACATAAACACGGTTAGTATTACTTTTATCGATTAATATTCTCAATACAGGCCTTGCGGGAGTACCTGTGACTTGTGTCCAAGTAGGATTGCTAGCAGTACCATTGCTTGTTTTATATAATGCCCCATTATTATGGCCAACCCATATTGTATTGGAGTCTCCTTCTGCAACAGCTATGGCACTGATATAGTACCAATACCCTAATCCGATGGAATTTTTTTTAATTCCCCATGTAGGCGTTGTGGCCTTTATATTTTCACTCACCCATAAAGATTTAGCTCCGGCCAACATTCTGTTGTTATTATTCGGATCCAAAATGAAAGGAGCAATGAAATTTGCTTCTTTCGTTGCTGAAGATCCACAGTAAGATGGATTTGCTTCGGTTATGCCCGAGCAAATGTTTGATGCGGAAATACCTCCATCTGTTGACCTGTGAATTGTAAGGTAAACATATTCACCATACAGGGTCAGGTCATTGGAACCGTCTGCTGCCGAATAACCCCCATCACCACCAAAAAATGCTTGCCAATTAAATCCTGATCCACTGTACTTTAAATCTCCATTATCTTGTGTGCCTCCAATGATCCTTCCTCCAGCACTTAATTTGCCCGCACCACCGTAAAATTGTGTGATATTCAAGCCATTGTTTAAAGACGTCCACCCCGTTGTCTTTGCAACTGCAGAAATATCTGCAGCCTTGTAGATGCCGCCATCATTTCCAAAAAAGACCGTTTTATTGGTGGTTCCATTGTAGGATGGAGAGGAAACAATAATGTGATGATCAGCATGAGGTGAAGTGGGGGCGCTGTACCACTGGCTGATTTGGGTCCAAGTCGTACCCCCATTGGTAGAACGAAAGAGGTCAAGCCCACCCACAATCAAGTGGCTGGCATTTGTTGGATCCACCCAAATGGCGTTGGCATACCATCCTTGTCCACTGAGATGGCTCGACGTGAAGCGGTAAACCTGAGACCAAGCACTGCCGCCATTGATCGACTTGAAAATATACGATGAACCCGATGACTCATAGGCGGCATAGGCAGTGCCAGAAGCGCTTTTGGCATAAGCCAATTCAACGCGCCCACTTCCGATCGTTTGACTGATCCATGTGGCACCGGAATTTGTACTGAATGCGATGTTTCCTGAATCGTCACCTATGATGGCTTGCAGTCCATTGTTGGGATCGAAATCAACATCCAGTGATCTGTTGCTGTAAACCTGTGACCAACTATTGCCGCCGTCTGTTGTTCTGTAGGTCCCACCGTTTGTCGCTGCAAGCAGAATAGAACTGTTTGTAGGATGAATGGCCAATCTGTTCACGGCATACCATTGACTTCCAAGAGTCGGATTGGTTGAACTCATCTGATTCCAAGTGACGCCGCCATCTACGGATTTAAAAATGCCTGCACCGTTTACTGCGTCTCCATTATAAAAACCTTCTCCTGTCGCGGCAAATAGGACATTCGAATTCGATGGATCCATGACCAAAGTACTGATTGACAAATTGCCCATAAAATCATTTACGGGGCTCCAGTTCAATCCGCTATCAGTGGTTTTCCAGATCCCTCCGGAAACACTGCCTGCCCACATCTTGTTCGTATCGGTAGGGTGAATGAGTATGGATCTCACCCGCCCACCAATATTGCCAGGGCCAATAGGCGTCCATCTGTAAGAATAAACCCCCGCAATAGGAGGCATTTCTGACAGGCCCAAAGAGCGAATTGCTTCTTCTTGAATCTCTAAGATTTCTTTTCTTTGTTGATTGGCAATAATCAAACCATCTGGCTTCACGGTACCAGATTCATCACGCCTTTGCATGTTGCGAAAAGCTGCAGCTTCGCCTGGATGATCTGGCTTTGGACCCATTGCTTTAGCCATAGCGCGTTCAAGCTTTTGGGTTGGCATTTCGCAGATGTCTTGGTTCGATAAATTTCTAATTTGCTGTAATTTCGCCAAGTTTGAGGCTGTCAATCCGAGAGCTTTGGCAATTCTTTCATTGTCAACCGCAGCAGCATCTGCGCACATATATTTAAGTTCTGCAGTGTTGGGTTTGAGCAATGGGTCCAAATTCTGACAAGCAGAAAGTAATGCCGCCAATACGCCTATCTCAAACAAAGAGAGCAGTGTCGACAGACGCAGTTTGATCATAAGGAATTGAAAAAAAGAGTGAAATTTATGGGAAATGAAATTATGACATTTAAAACTGTCGTAAAGCTTAGCTTCAAAGTAATGACAAGTATATGAAGATTGGAAGATAATTTAAAAATTTAAAAAATCTTTGACAGTAGTTGTTTCTTGAATATACGGTTGCCTGTCATTAGATATTGGATCTAAAGGAGATGGCAGAATAATATTTTGACTATTCGGAAGTTTAGTATTTCCAGCCCAAAAACGAGAAAAAGGTAATTTTATATTTGCCCAATCATTGTAGTCGTGAAGTACACCTAACGAAGAATCAACATTCAAATCCTTCGAATAAGTGCCAGTGGTCAATGCGCCATTCAAATTCCAATCAGCATAGGCGCCAGTTGCGGCGCTACGACCTATATTGGCTGATTCTGCCAGCGCAGAATCATTCAGGTTTATTCCCGTGCCATCAGAGTATGACATGATGAATTGAGTTGTATTGCCACAAGGCGAACCTACCAAATTACATCGAGAAGGTGTTCCATCACCTTTAGCGATTCTCCACCGTTGATATGCTGTGATTGAAGCAGGGTCAGGATCAAGACCATTTAATTGATAAGTGTAATTCATAATACTCCAGTAATTAGGTTTATAATTTACACCTTCATCTCCTCCATGCTGCAAGTTTAAATTGTGGCCAAGTTCATGCATGATTGTTGATGCTTGCATGTTAATTAAAAGATTCAGATTGGAATCAGGCGTAGTTTGGAATCCCCAGTTACCCATAGAAACCAGAAAATCGTTACCAGGCAGTTCAGCAACACCTGAGGATCCACTCGCTCCATTTGCCAATTGACTTGATCCGAATAGAAAATAATGAAATACAGATCGACGGCGCAGGTCCATATTTTCTTCTTTCCAATCATAAAGACTTCTTTTATTACTTACATTTGAACTGCAAGTCGTTTGGTTCAAAGTAACACAAGGCTCGAAAGGAACCACATTATTACCTTGGCCAAAATTAAAATCAGCTTTTGAAAAACTTGAATTGAACTCTGTACCCGCATCAAAGATCACGTTGATTGATTTTGCAGCAAAGGCATCAACAACTTTTTGAAGGGACTCTTTTCTGGGTATGACACCAGGATCTGAGCTGTTCATTCTGTCAATTTCAATCAAGATATCTTTTTGGCCTGTTCTCACGCCCATGGAGTAAAGATCTAACCCCCCAAAAGTTCCTCCCAAGACTTCGGCGCTGTCTGGGATGCCATCACCGTCAGCATCAACAGCCCCAATTGGAACGTCATTTCTGCCTGCTGGCGTAGCCCAATCAACACTGATCCAGTCTGCTGCAGTATTTGTGTCTGTATCAGCATTTCTCGGGTAAGCCCTGATTATTGACTTACCATAATCAGTAGCACTAGATAGCAACGAGGCAACTGGTGCACCACTCCATTTTCCAGAAGTCGTCGGACTCTGAGCTGAATTTCCAAAAGATATAAAATCAGCAGTAACTCCTGAATTTAATAATTCAATAAAGCCATTTGAAGTCCAGAATGGAACTTGATTGCCAACTCTTAACCTGATATTTTGAGTTCCACGTTGAATTATATTACTATGATTGCCAGCTATTATTAAATAACTATCAGGAGCTATATTTATAGAAGGCAATGAAAAATTTGTGGTCAATAACGAACCGCCAACAGTAGTATCAATGCTTAAAGATTTAACCGTGTAGTTTGAAAGATTCTTAGTTTGCGATGTGGGATTATAAATTTCAAACCAACAATCAATATCAAAGTAATAGCACGTAGACACCTCAGATATAACTAAATCAGTTAAACCAGAAGGTGACACGGTAAGAGTTGCGGCATTGGAGGTGACATTTCCAAGGCTATTGGTAATGATCACTGAATAGGGCGCACCCGAATCACCTATCGTCACTGGCGTTGTAAACGCTGAATTTGTTGCCCCAGGGATGGGATTACCATTTTTAAGCCACTGATAGCTGAACGGCCCGGTTCCATTGACAGATACCGAAAATGAAGCATTTCCTCCTGAAACAACAGAAATCGCTGCAGGCTGAGTTGAAATTGAAGGCGCTGAAGGAGCCGTTGTTTCATCATCTAAAAGCAAACTTAAAATAGCACTCAAATCAACCCCGCGGGCTTTGATTTGCACGGGGGTTGAAACCAGCCCACTGCCGTAACTGTTGTTGGCGGCCACACTGCACGAGTAAGTCACCCCAGGTTTTAAATTCTTGACCGTAATGGGCGAGCTTGTGCCCGTTGCCGTTTGGGTGGTTTGCCCGCTGGCAGTACAAGTGGCTGTGTAGCCCGTCAAAGCACTGCTGCCCGAACTGGTTGGCGCTGTAAAGCTCACAAGCACCTTCAGCGGGGCAGTCGTCATTGACACAGTGTTAGGCGAAGTCGCGGTGCCAGGCGTCACCAAGTTAGAGGATGCAGACCAAGCGCTGTCACCTGCCGTGGTGCGCGTTAGTGCACTGCAAGTGTAAGGGCGCCCATTCAACAAACCAGTGACGGTCAAGGTCGTTTGCGGTCCAACGGCCACTTGTGATGTCGTTCCATCTGTGCAGGACGCATAGTAATTGACCAAAGTCCCTGAACCCAAAGCCCCGGGCGTGAAAGATACCGAAGCACTTGAATTGCTGGGCGTGGCCTGGACATTGGTGGGCGCAGAGGGCGGGGTAATTATGTTGCTGTAAGAAAAGTTGCCATCAGAAACGTCAAAAAATATGTTGTTTGCGCATTGAACCCTGATCCTTGCCGTAGTGGACGACCCCGCCGGAAAGTTCACAGATGCTGAGCCCGAATTGGGCACGCCAGAAGCGAGCAATGAGCCGAGTTGAGTCAACCCACCATCCACAGACAGTCCAATATTCACGTTGGCACAATTGACAGGTGATGCCTGTGTATTGGCCACGTTCCAAGTGACCGTCGTACTCGCCCCCAAAGTCTGCCCGCCGTTGGGCGCCGTCACACGAAAGGGCCCCGCCGCGGTTGTCACTGCCAAAATCACATCACTGTCGTGAACACCCCCATTTTGATCGCGCACAGTGAGTCGAAACTTCAAGTTGCGATTGGTGGTTGGCAATCGCTCACCAATGTCAGTGGTATTGGCCAGCAGATTCGACAATTTGGGGAAATACCGTGTCGCCGAACTGCTGGGTTCAAAACTCCTGAAAAGCGGCCTCGAACCCACGTCTCCCAAATCGGTCGCTGTGGAGGCGGTGCCTAAATCCATCTCGTCCCAGGCGTAAGTCAAGGTATCGCTGCTGTTGGCATCCGTGGCACTGCCCGTCAACACAAAAGGCGTGTTGGCCGGTATCGTGTAGGCAGTCCCCGCAGAGGCTACCGGCGCGATGTTGTTGATCGCACTACGCGTACCGCAGGAGGCACCACCACCCGATGTCACGAAAGTGATGATTTCATTGATACTTCCCCCATGAAACAAACTGTCAGAATGGGGCTGCAAATTTTCGGCACCGCAGATGCCTGCATAAGCCATGACGGTCGTGCCACTGCCTGGCTCAAATGCTGTGGTGGAGCTTCTGTTACCTCCTCCACAATTACTCGTTGTAGCGTTAAACGTATGGTTGGCACGAAACTGATGGCCCAACTCGTGCGCCACGTAGTCAATGTCAAAAGGATCGCCAATCGGAGCTGACGATCCCGTTACGCCTCTAGCTTTTTGGTATACGTTGCAAACAACACCCAAACCAGCTACACCGCCGCCTCCCGTGCTGAACACATGCCCAATATCGTAATTGGCTGAACCAATCACAGAATCTACGTTGGTTTGATTTTGCGACAGCAAAGCATTTCCGTCGTTATTGGTATAAGGGTCCGTAGCCGCATTCGTGTAAATCAAAGACGCGTTGTTAGCCACCAAAACCATTTTGATGGCCAGGTCGCGCTGATAAATAAAGTTCACACGGGCCAGGGTGGTTGTCATCGCACTCAAAGCCAATGACACTGTGCCACCGTGATAAAACGTGTATTCACCTGTGGCTGCCAATGCCAACCGGTAAGTGGTGAGTTGACTGCCCGACCGCGCCAAAAATTGATTAGCAAAAACTTGCTTGTCGCTGGGTTTTAAAACATTTCCTGAGTCAAAAGAGATCGGGGGGTGACGCACCATCCCGCGCGTATCTTTGTCTGGCGGCAAATAGTCTTTTTTGTAATAGCTGATGTAAGTGCGTACGCCCGCTGCATCCACACGCGGGTCAATAAATACCGTGCCCTGCTTAGTGGTCAACATGGCATGAAAGCCCTGCTCAGTAAAGTCTGCTGTCCCCGTCATCTCTAGCGCATCAGTGCCGCGCACATCAAAAGTTTTGATGGCAGGGAACTGGGATGCCAACTCAGGCGCCATGTGCAGGGTTTCTTCAAAACGCAAATCAACGAGACGCCCATCCGGTAATGGAACCGGGATCACCAACGACTTTGAATTTGCAGAAAGACCCGCACTGCGTGGTGCAGTCACAAGCGCGCTTTGTATAGCGGATTCGTCGAGACTGAAGTGAGCAAACCGGTCAGGCAACAGCTTGACGTCTGGCGCTTTGATTCTCGCGGTGCTGCTACCGCCAACGGGCACCCACAAACGACTGAGGTCAGTTTTGACTGACTGTGCATGCACACTGGTATAGGCAATGCAGCTCAAAAATAAAATAAACAGGCTTTTAAAACGCATGCATATTACTCTAGCATTCAGACGAAATTTTTGCATCCGCTATGCAAGAAGCCAGCACTTTTACTTGTTTATGCAAGTCGATGGTCGGTGGGCTAATTGAGCAACAGGCCCTAATGGTGCTTTTAGTCTTTGCAAATGGTTTTCCACACCATTTCAAAATCCAGCTTATCGTATCCGTGCGATTAACGATTACGCATGGCATACTTGACCTGCCATAAAATTTCACCATTCGCTGCGGCAAAAGCTGCATCAACTCGTTGAATGTTGTTGGCGGCAGAACCTCACCCGGCTTGGCGTTGGACATCAAACCCGTGTTGACAGAAAAAGACGCCCAAGACTTGGCCATTCAAGCCATGGTCAAGTGGTACCAATTACCGGCAAAGTCGTTGTGGTCAGCAAGACAGAGCTGTCAATTTATGATCCCAGATTGATGTCTGGTTACAACTATCCAGCGGCACTGGTGTGGCCATTGGAAGTGACGACCAAAGACCTGCAGCCGATCAACGAGTTCTTTGCCATATTGGCACAAACGGGGCTGAAAGAGTGGCTGCCTCATCATTACCACTCAAAGCAGTTGTAAACTTTTCCGCACCAACAAGTACTGGTAGCAGTTCTTTGACGGGCTACACATCCACATGCACTGCTGCAGGGCAAACCACGCAAACGGCAACTGGGATAAGCCCTCCCATCACGGTCAAGAATCTAAAGCCCGGGGTAACTTATTCTTGTAAGGTCGTCGCAAACAATAGTTACGGCAGTGGTCTAGATTCAACAACGGTTCAAATTAAAGTTCGAGCCGTTGATTTGAGTGCGATTTTGAGCTTGTTGTTGGATTGACAATTAAATGAACCAGCACACATGATTTATCAATTGCCAACATCAGCCAAATAAAGCACAGCATTGACGTTAACACTCTGGCCCCAGAGCCCAGCAAAAAACTGCAAGTTAACGGGTACCAGTCTGTGGACGCTATCGCTCAGTAAACCACTTGCGTATGACAGCTAGACCCCGCAACAAGTGCGGGGTGACAGGTTTCTTGTCATCCCGGACTACGATCCGGGATCCATGCCAGCAGGGGAAATGGACCCCGCATCAAGTGCGGGGTGACGGGGACGGGGACGGGGACGGGGACGGGGACGGGGACGGGGACGGGGACGGGCATTTGATGGCATCGGAAAACCTGAGCCATTGAAGTATCTGGGTTCAGATGTCTGGTCCCGCCGAATCTCCCAAGAGCATCGCTGCGTTTACTTGGCCAAGGTCGATCGCGTTGAGTTTTTGCAGGGGCGTCACCACGACTGAGGCCAGCCGAAGCAGACTGATTTAAGCCAAGTTTTCCATTGCAAACAGTCTTCGTTGAAATCGCTCAAGTTGTCGTAGGAGCCCAGCCCATGGAGGATGGGCGTTCGATAAATCGGGATCTGACCCCAATTATAGGGATCTGACCCCAATTATACCAATTATAATTATCACACTTATCACCCCAATTATCGTTTCACGAGGTGACCGATGCCCACCTGTCCAAAGTCATCAAGGTCGATTTCAAGTCTGATTTGTTCACCTATGCGATCGACGACAAAGCATTGAACCGAGCCCGGGTGATGGACGGCAAGCTGTTGCTGGTGACGAATGTGGCCGACCTGGAGCCTTCAGAGGTTGTGCGACGCTACAAAAGCCTGGCCGACATTGAGCGAGGGTTTCGGGTGCTCAAGAGCGAGATCGAGATTGCCCCGGTTTACCACCGCCTGCCCGAGCGCATCCGCGCCCATGCCAGCATCTGCTTCATGGCGCTGATTCTTTACCGCGTGATGCGCCAGCGCTTGAAGGCCGCAGGTCACAGCGCCTCGCCAGAGACGGCCTTGGCCAAACTGCGAAGAATCCAGCGCCAAAGCGTCTGCATCAACCAGGGGGTGCCGGTCCGCGGCATCTCCAACATTCACCGCGAGCAGGCCGATCTGCTGGCGGCCATGAACATCAGAAAGCCCGCACCAGATGCCCAATTGAGCCTGTTGTAGTGGAAACTTTGAAGCGATTTCTAATGAAATCAAGCACTTAGCGCATTTCGTGTCTAACTCGAGTTTACCTGTCACCCCGGGCGAAGACCCGGGGTCCATCCCCCTCTTTGTCACCCCATACCCGATGCGGGGTCCATCTCCCCCGCAAACCATGGATCCCGGATCAGGTCCGGGATGACAAAACAATTGGGATCTGACCCCAATTTACTGGCCCCAATTCATTTCAATCCATGTCCCAATCCAGATGGCCTACTTGACGTAACTATAGATGTGTATAAAATGACAATTTCCAAACATATCTATTGTTATGCCTAAAACCGCTCGTGCCCTGACGCAGCTGCCACCTGCAACGTCTGCAGCGATTGAAAAGCTGGGGGCTGATCTGGCGGTTGCCCGGTTGCGGCGAAAAGAGTCGCTCAAAACCTGGGCGATGCGCATGGGGGTTTCGGTGCCCACGCTGCAGCGACTGGAGTCTGGAGACCCAGCGGTCAGCATTGGCATTGTGGCGACAGCGCTGTGGCTGATTCAGCGCGATGGCGAACTCAGCCACCTGGCTGCGCCTGAACAAGACCGTGGCGCCATTGAGATGGACATTCGCGAGGCGGTGGCGCTGGGCCGAGCCAGGGCAAAGGCCTCTGCACAATCCCGCACGACCAACAGCCGCAACAAAGCGCAGGTCAAGGCCTGATCCATGAGGCTCGATGATCTGCACTTGTGGTTTTTGGGCGATCCGGCTGAGCCACGCTATGCAGGGGCGCTCAAACTGGTGGCAGCGGGCAAGGGCGTCTCGCTGTACTACGGGCAGGAATGGCTGTCAAAGGGGTTTGCGCTCAGCGAAGATTTGCCGCTGATCGACACCGAGTTTTTGCCTCAGGGCCGATTGCTGATGGATGCGCCCCATGCGGTGGGGGCCGTAGACGACGCCAGGCCAGACCGTTGGGGTGAAAAAGTCATTCGCTTTGTGGACCGGCCCCAGCGTCTGTCCTTGATGGAATATCTGTATTACGCGGGGGATGACCGTTTTGGCGCATTGGGTGTCTCTACCTCGGCCGGCACCTATTTGCCCAAGCCCTCGGGGCCACTGCCAAGGCTGCAAGATGCCCAACAGTTGAGTGAGGTGGCCGCCAAGATTGAAGCGGCTGAGCCACTGACCGTTTTGGAGGCCAAAATCATGGCCGGAGGCGGGAGCCCCTTGGGGGGTGCCAAGCCCAAAGCGCTGATCACCATCGATGGTGAGCAGTGGGTGATCAAATTTTTCAACAACGAGCCAGTAGATGCCCCTCTGATCGAGCATGCCAGCATGCGCTTGGCTGCGAAAGCGGGCATCACAGTGGCACAAACGCAAGTGGTGCCCTTGCTCGGCTTGCATGCTGTGGCTATCCGACGATTTGACCGCTCATCCGAAGGACGCATTCACAGCATTTCTGCAGGTACAGCGATTCGAGCTGCAACAGCGGCGGGACAAGAGCCGCAGCTCGGCTATCCCGAGTTGGCGCGTCTTTTAAGGCGTGCGGGTGTGGCACAAAACGGGGTGAACTTGCTGGACGCACAAGAGTTGTTTCGGCGCATGGTGTTCAACATCTTGATGGACAACACCGACGACCATGAAAAGAACCATTCCTTGCTCGTCGTCAACCCTTTTGAGCATGGACGACTGAGGCTGGCCCCGGCATACGATGTGTTGCCCACCAACTCAGGGCAGGGATATCAGGAATTCATTTGCGGTGCGCAGGGGCGCGATTCGACACTGATCAACGCGATGTCCGAATGTGATGCGTTTGGCCTGTCGCCTGCCGAGGCTGCGACCGAAGTGATGCGTGTCATTGAAGTGGTGAGCGACTGGAAATCACACTTTACTGCGCAAGGTGTGAGCCAAAGAGACATCAACAGCTTGGCCCAGCAAATTGATGGGGACTACTTGTTGGCGCAGCGAACGGGCTTTTCGCCGGAGCAATTTGACAAACCTGCATTCAAAAAGCCTCGCAAAGCACCATTCAAATAACAACAATGCATCCGTCAGTTTTACGCCAGGCTCATTGGGGTCTGGCAGTTTGGTTACTTACGTCGCATCTTGCTTAGATGGGACTACTACGAAAACAGCAAGTGGGTCGCAAACACGCCTGACTGTTTCTGGATTGGTTAATGGGCTTTCTTACACATGCAGGGCATTGACACGCAGTTCAGTGGGAGACAGTTCTTTGTCTACAGTTTCAAATGTAGTCATTCCAGGAACCGCGACCGCCCCTAACAGTGTGACTGGAACTGCAACCAAACCTTTCATTGCTGTAATTAACTTCTCTCTGCCATCATATGCTGGCAGTAGCCCACTGACGGGTTATACAGCCAGATGCAATGCATTAGGGCAAACAACGCAAACGGCCACAGGAACAAGCTCTCCCATCACGGTCAAGAATCTAAAGCCCGGGGTAACTTATTCTTGCAAGGTCGTCGCAAACAACAGTTATGGCAGTGGGCTTGAATCAGCAACGGTACTAATTAAAGTTCGAGCCGTTGATTTGAGTGCGATTTTGAGCTTGTTGTTGAATTGAAACAATACTTTTGATACTTGATACTCAACATTGACAAGGAAGAATTTTTTTTGTAAAATAGTTTGAATTAGTCATGTGATGTGCACTTCACGAGTTTTCAAAAACTTAAAAATAATAAGGAATTAAAATAATGTTTTCATTATTTTTTAGTAAAAAAACAGTAATAATCCTGGCATTGATCTTTTCTCATCTGGCTGCAAATTCAGCTTGTTGTAGCGTACAAACTGGGACAGTTACTACTATTGGAAGTCTTACAAATGGAATCTTCTTTTTCACCCTGAATGGTCCAATAACCAATCGAGGCGCTTGTAATACATCTGGGCGGTTCGCATTAAATACGAATAATGCCAACCATAAGACAACTATGGCTACAATACTAGCTGCATACATTGCTGAGAAACAAGTTCAGGTTATTGGACTAACTACTTGTACAACTTGGACTGACTCCGATGATGTTGGTTCGCTTTCGATACAGTAAGAATAGTCAATTTTATTTTTTAATTTGACCTGAAAAATGACGTTCATTTGCTGAAGATGGAAAGTTTTTTTCGCAGTTCTTTCTTGCTAAACACAATTAAATAAAACGAATTGTCCCCGATTCATATGTACGATATTACGGACAATCGCCTGCAACTCTCAGAAGTTGACCCCCAGGTAGGTCTCTAATTTCTGCGAAGTAAATTCCAACATCTCTTTCGTCAGAGATGGTTGCACGCCAATCCAGAAAGTGTTGTTCATCACGTTGTCGGTATTGGTCAGATCGCCGCTGATGCGGTATTTAGCTCCAATCATATAAGGCTGGCGTGTTAAATTGCCAGCAAACAGAAGTCGTGTGCCGATCTTGTTCTGATCAAGGTAAGTCAGTAAATCCAGCCTGGTAACAGGGCAGTTTTCCTTCAAGGTTATTGGAAATCCAAACCATGAGGGGTCTGAGTGTTCTGTCGCTTCAGGCAGACTAACAAATTCCTCGCATTCCTTTAGGCGTTTCTTTAGAAAGGCGAAGTTGTCCTTACGGGCCTGTATGAACTGCGCCGCCTTGTCGAGTTGTGCCAGTCCACATGCGGCCTGCATGTCAGTGATTTTGAGGTTGTAGCCCATTTGGCTATAGATATACTTATGGTCATAGCCTTCGGGCAACTCGCCCATTTTCCAGCAAAACCGCTTGCCACAAGTGTTGTCTTTGCCGGGTGCACAGTAGCAGTCTCGCCCCCAGTCGCGAAAACTCTCCGCAATCGTCTTGAGTTCGTCGTGATTGGTAAATACTGCCCCGCCTTCGCCCATCGTGATGTGATGCGCTGGATAAAAGCTAAGGGTGGCGATGTCGCCAAAAGTGCCCACCATCTGACCACGATAGGTGGTGCCAAGTGCGTCGCAGCAGTCTTCGACCAGCCAAAGTCTGTATTTCTTGCACAGAGCAGTAACTACATCAAGGTTGAACGGGTTGCCCAAGCTGTGCGCCAGCATGATGGCCTTGGTTTTAGGTCCAATGGCTGCTTCTATTTTGCTAGCATCGATATTGTGAGTGAGGCAATCTACATCCACAAACACGGGCACGGCGCCAAACTGCAGGATAGGGTTGACGGTGGTGGGGAAACCTGCCGCCACACCGATGACTTCATCGCCTGGCTTGATCGCCCGGTCGCCCAGCTTAGGAGAGGTAAGTGTGCTGAACGCCACGAGATTGGCCGACGAACCCGAGTTGACGGTGATCAGGTGCTTGACGCCAATGAAGGTCGCGAGCTTTTTTTCGAATTCGGCATTGAAGCGGCCAGTGGTGAGCCACCCGTCGAGCGAAGCCTCGATCATGTTTTTAAGCTCGGCTGAGTCAATCAACTTGCCCGATGGTGGCACTGGAGTTACGCCATGAAAAAATGGCTCAGGCGCAAGCGCAAGCGCTGCATACTCGTCCACCAATTTGGCGATCTGCTCACGGAGAGCTTGGGTTTTAGCGTTTTGCATATCGATGATTACATTTTGGTAAGTGCTTGATAGGATTGTATTTGAGATAAGGTTAGTTGATGCACCTCAGTGCCCATCTGGCGCTGCTTTGCCCAGTCAATGATTAATTTCAAAGCGTCATTTAGATGCAACGCAGGATGCCAATCAAGTCGGCTGCGTGCTTGGGAGATATCGAGCTTAAGAAAATTGGCTTCGTGCGGATGCGAGCCGGCGTCAATCTTCCACCGCGCACCCTCGCCCCACAGGGCGGCCATCTGTTCAACGATCCAGCCAACCGGCTTGGCATCTTCGTCGTTGGGACCAAAGTTCCAGCCCTGGGCGAAGCTAGGGCCGTGTTCGTAGAGGCGTTCCGCAAGAGTCAGGTATCCGCGCAACGGCTCCAATACATGCTGCCAGGGACGGATGGCGTAGGGATTGCGAATATCAACTGCTATGCATTGCTCGAAGGCCGAGAGGATATCGGGAATCAGGCGATCTCGAGCCCAGTCACCACCGCCGATCACATTGCCGGCGCGGACGGTAGCTAGTGCTACCCCATGTTGCTCATGGTAGCTAGCGTTGAAAAACGACGAACGGTAAGCGGAGCTAACAAGCTCTGCGCAACCTTTGCTGTTGCTGTAGGGGTCATAACCGCCCATAGGCTCGTTTTCCCGATAACCCCAAGCCCACTCCTTATTTTCGTAGCATTTGTCAGTGGTGATATTGACCACAGCCCTAACGCTTGGGGCATGGCGAACGGATTCGAGGAGGTGCACGGTGCCCATTACGTTGACGGAGTAAGTTTCCACCGGATTTGCGTAGGAATATTTGACCAAAGGTTGTGCGGCCATATGAATTACGATCTCAGGCTGGCATTCCTCCATGGTTTTTTGCAGGGATGCCAGATCACGGATGTCGCCAATAATGGAGCGCATGCCTAGCCCCACCTTAGCCTCATCGAACAGGCTGGGCTGTGTTGGTGGTTGGAGACTATAACCCGTGAGATTCGCACCTAGATATTGAAGCCACAGAGACAACCAGCTGCCCTTAAAGCCGGTGTGCCCAGTAAGAAAGACGCGTTTGTCGTGCCAGAAGGTAGGGTTCATTTCCACACCTTCCACGGGGCCTTGCCGTTAGACCACAAGTTTTCTAAGTGAATTTTGTCCCGTAGGGTGTCCATTGGTTGCCAGAAACCGTCGTGCTGGAAGGCTGCGAGTTGGCCCTCTTCGGCCAGTTTCTCCAGTGGGTCACGCTCCCAGACGGTGGAGTCGTTTTCAATGTAATCAATCACCTTGGGGGACAACACAAAAAAACCGCCGTTTATCATGGCCCCGTCGCCCTTAGGCTTTTCCTTGAAGGTGCGCACCTTGTTACCCTCAAAATCCAGCGCGCCAAAGCGGCCCGGAGGCAACGTAGCTGTGAGAGTAGCCATAACGTTTTGCTCTTTATGAAAAGAAATGAGTTTACTGACATTAACGTCACTTACACCATCGCCATAAGTGAAACAGAAAGAGTCTTCTCCTTGCAAATATGATGCGACGCGCTTGAGGCGACCGCCAGTCATGGTTTCTTCACCAGTATCCACCAGAGTCACGCGCCAAGGCTCTGCATAGCGATGATGAACCTGCATCTGATTATTGACCATGTCAAAAGTGACATCTGACATGTGCAGGAAGTAATTGGCGAAATATTCCTTGATTACATAACCCTTGTAGCCGCAACAGATAATGAAGTCATTTACGCCATGTGCAGAGTAGGTTTTCATTATGTGCCAGAGGATGGGCATCCCGCCGATTTCCACCATGGGCTTCGGTTTGAGATGGGTTTCTTCAGATATGCGGGTTCCTAAACCGCCCGCAAGAATGACTGCCTTCATATTTCTAATCCTATAATTGATTCTGATTTTTTTTGACGAAATGAGCGTAAAATTAACCAAGCTCTCCAACTAATTATAATTAAAAGCAGAGATATATAAAGTAGGTAAATACAAACAAATAATAAATGCAGAAAATTTTTGTAATTGTATTCTACAAAGTACCGGCCGGGAGGCAAAGTAAACTCCAATAGACCGTTATTAAGTATAATATCTGAACGCTTACCATCGACTCGAAGCTCCATCATTTTGTTAGGGAAAAGTGCGTACCGTACTGTAACAGGTGAGGAACTTTCTACATTAAAATGAACGCTAGAAATAAAGTCAGTTTTAAAGTTTGATACTAACGCAGTTCCTAAGGTGTTAGAAATACGCACAATGCCATTGTCGAAATCCCACTTAGTTCGGGAAGGGCTATCATCTACTAGACCTGATACATTTTTTAGTTTCGCTACTTTGTACCCATACCATAGATCAAGTTCTGGAACCTCTTTATCAACCCACTGCTCGAACTCATTAGAATGAATGGCCCAAGACGCCTGATTATAAATAACAAAATCAGCACCAGTACGAAGTAGCCAGGGTATATTTATTTTTCCATAATATGGGTATGGAAATTTGGCCATGTAGTCACGATCTATTGATAAATGAGGCTCGTAACCCATATAATTTGATATTTTTAATTTATCTCTTAGCAGCCAAGGAGTGTTAAGCATGACACCATTGGGTTTTTCTATGGCGAGGGTTATATCTACATATTTTATTAAGTCTTTATTAGAATATTTTTTGAAATAACTATAGACGAGTTCACGCCGTTCTGGAAAGAATGCAACCTCATTTTTGTAAGGGCCTACCGCAACTTGGTTAAAAGAATTTGTATAGGAATTAAAATTTGCGGCATGTATTAGAAATGTCACTCCTATAACACCAAAAAATGCATAAAAACTCTTTTTAGTTGATAAGGAAACCAGTACCAATCCGAGCATAAAAAGTTCAATCACTAATAATTGCGGTCGCAAGAACGACTCAGGTTGATCCAATTTGAATTGTGCATAGCCTTGAACAAAAATCATTACTACCGTAATGCCTAATAGCCAACGACCGATGGGAAGATCCGATCGTATTTGAACAAGATATTTAAAAGAAATAGCAACCGCCAAATAAAAGAAAAATGAAGCAATCAGAAGATGACGCCCATAAAAGTGCATTTTTCCAATCACTGGTACCATAAAATAAAATAAATCGGGCAAACCAGTTGCTTTTCCAAATGCCAACAAAAGATAAAAAGAAAAAATTAATATAGACGACGCAATTATTTTCGCATCCAATGGTTTTAAAGATAGTTTTTTCCGTTGGGAAAAAGAAAGCGCAAAAATGAGAGCTGAAACAAGTCCTAATTGAACGAATGGTGTCCCTGTGCCAGGGTTGCTAGCTGGAAAGGCTCTGGATAAAAGAGCAAAGATATCCCTGGACTCAAATGAGAATTGGTGAGCAGAATGCCAAACTCCATCAGCTACACCTGTCACTTGTTTATGATACAAAAACATAGCCATATATAGCGAGATTACTACTAGGCCAGCTAAGACAGGAGGTGCAAAGCATCTGATTAAAAGTCGGCCAAAACTTTCTATTTCACTATTTTTGTTCTGCCATAAATAACCCATTGTAATTAATAATACTATCAATATGGCATTCACATCCAAAGGTGGATAGCCAGATAGAAAAACATTTACGTAGGAAAATGAATATAGGGGAACATGCCACCATACATTTTTCTCTGTTGACTGAAGCGCGAAATAAAGTAAGAAAGGGAAAAGAGCTGCCACATAAAAAAAGGGTGGTGCAGTAAAAGCATAGTAAGTTATAGCACCAAAATACGATACAGAAAATAATATCGATGTCGCATGATCCATTTGAAAATACTTATAACCTATTCGCATGCAATAATAAGCTGCTAAAGTAGAGTGAGCATAGGCTATGAACACGAATGCACGAGCAAGTCCTTCAATTGATTTAAAATCAAATAGAGCATAAGTTAGTTGATAAGGTGGATAATAGACTGGTATATTCGGTCTTAGAAAGTATGCCGTTGAACCATTGCTCGTCAGGAAGTCAATCCCAGACAAAGCACCGCTCTTGGCCATATAATAACCCTCGACAAATTGCGGGAAGTATAGAATAGCCACATCCCCAAAAAAATTAAAATGGGGATTTGATGTGAATAAATAAGGACTGAAAAAAATTGTTGTAAGAAAAAAAGCCCAGATAAAACTTTGAATTTTATTGTTTTTATATAGAGGGACCCAGTTAATATTTTTATACATAATTTCAATCTGAATTGTTATAAAATTATTTGATCTTCATCAAGTTGGGCTTCAATAATTACCATAGGTCTCTTCTTAACCTGTTGGTAAATTCGCCCAAGATATTCTCCGATAATTCCAAGAAATAATGCGTTCATACCGATCCCAACTAACACTAAAACAGTTAGCGTGGTAAAGCCAGCGGGCCAATTAAATCCTAATAGAAATTTGCCCATGGCGTAACCTATTATGGCTAGAATTGTAAGAGCGGTTACGCTGATACCGAAAAATGTAGCTAACCGTAATGGAACGATGGAGTGATTCAAAATACCATCCAATGCTAGACCAACCAGGTCTTTGAAGCGGAAATTACTCGTGCCAAGCTTACGATCACGCCTGTCGTAATTAATTCCGTGTTGTTTGAACCCCATGGCGGCAATCATTCCACGAAGATAGGGTTGCGCATCATGTACTTGCCGAAGTACATCCACAACTTTCCTGTCAATTAACCTAAAATCACCCACATCAACTGGCAGTTCATCTTCACTCAAGTAGTCTGCCAGTCGATAAAATAGTTTTCGAGCATAGTTAAGAGCAGCGCTTTCTCGGCGGCTTCGTCGCACACCATAGACAACAGCGCAGCCTTCTTCCCAATGCTTCAGGAACTCTGGGATAAGTTCGGGCGGATCCTGCAAATCACAATCAAGTTGGATCAGCGCATCACCACGCGCCTTGAGGTATCCAGTAAGGATGGATTTTTGATAACCAAAATTGCGCGAAAAGCGAAATACTCGCACGCGATGGTCAAGTTCCCGTAATTCGGTAAGCTTTGCAAAAGTACTATCTACACTGTGATTGTCTGTAAAAACCAGTTCGAAATCATATTGACTCTCGAGATCTTTGATGATTGGCATTACGGCTTCGTAGAGAGGAAAAATATTTACCTCTTCATTGAATACAGGGATTATGAGAGAGATTAATTTTTTTTTGTTCTGAATCATTTCAATTTCTCTACTGAATTTTTTAGTTCGAGTGATTTATGAAGAAGAGCATCTTTAATCACTGACTTAATCCCTGCTTCGATACTAACCCTAGCCTCCCATCCAAGCGCACGCAACGCATGTGTATCCGCGCAAGCATCCTTAAACTCGCCATTCCTGATAGGTAATGCACCAAAATTCAGTTTGGCACCACTAGCGCAAAATCGGTTTACTGTTTCCATGAAGTCCTTAATTCGTAGAGACGTTCCTGTACCAACATCGTAATGACGATAGCCTTTTTTCATGCTTAATTCCGCTTCCAAGATCGTTCCAACGGCTGAAACAGCATCGTCAATGTGTATGAAGTCACGCTTCTGCTCCCCATCCGAAAGGTCGATTTCCTCTCCCGCTAAGCAACGTTTTACCATGCCAGGAACGAATTTTTGCAGCCCGTCACCAGGACCATATAAATGAAACAACCTTAGATTGACAAAGCCGATTGTGCCCGTAGTTGAGCAGTGCAGACCCCACTCCTGAAAGTGACGTTTGGATAACGAGTAAGTCCCAAGGTGGTCGTATGCCATTTGGTTCGAATTGAAAAATGTATCCATATTTACAAATAGGGCTGTGTTGTATTGCATCGCAAGTTCAACCAGTTTGATCGGGAACGCTTCATTGGCCCAAAAGGTTGCTGTCGGCTTTGAGGCATCTCGGCCGTAGTCCGTTGCTGCATGAACGATTACATCAATATTGGGATGCAATCGGAACATGTTTTCTAGCTCGTCCCCTTCGATGTTCCAAGCTTCCAGCTCACCAAATCGTTGCAAAAGTGAACTCATGTTGGTACTTGCTCGCTTGGCTATGAGAACCTGGTAGTTTCGATGCAGGAAGTCCGCCAATAACTGAGTGCCGAGAAAACCTGTAGCACCTGTAAGAAGGATTTTCAACTTTCGTTCCTCAATCGAAATATAACTAATTTTTGGATAATATAGCTTAGTGGTGTCACGATTCCTATTTGAACAATTTTTGCAATTTCGGCTATCCAATAAAATTTTTCAATTAAAAACCAAAGCAATATAGAACCAATAATAAGTTGCACATACATTAATGCAGCATATTGGACAAAGCCACCGAAAATCCTTCGAGTTCCTTCATAAGGCCTTTGATAGGTATAGTGATAGTGAAGAAAAAAACAAAGGGCAAAAGCACAGTGGAATGCAATAAAATTGCTGTATAAAATTCCTAAGCCAACTCTAACAAAGCCAGAAAAAAGTACTAGCTCGACGATGGCACCGATAGCACCAACTAAAATAAATCGAACAGTTTTTTGATTTATAAAAGAGATTTTTACGGAAGTCATGCTATCAAATGGTTTGAATATTTTTTTACGATTATTGGGTGTCTGTTCAACTTGTGCTCCTTGATCTGTGAAAGCTTGCCTTATTTAACAACTTATTAGTTTAATATATCCAATCTTAGTTAATTCGTATGAGTCGTTATGTTCTTTCAATAAGTAATTTTTAGTAGGTTCAAGGTTAGGTGCAACACTGTTGAACAAGCGCAAGAGACACCTCGCATGGATTCTTGAATTCCTGCCGGTTTCCGGGTCAGCAATTCAATAAGTTCTGGATCAGAATCAACTCCTCATCGGTGACAGTTTCCATGCGGCGGTTCTTGGGAATCTTTGGGCGCAGCAATCAGTTGAAGTTCTCATCTCAACAGCGCTGCCAACTGCAAAGAGAATCGGCAAAGTAGGTTTTTATGCTCAGCGTCTGATCGAATATCTGTTGTACCGCAAACACGTAGTCTAACGTTATAGCCTTCACTCGTTGGACCAAGTGCTTGAGTTTTAACTCAATCACTGCTAACACCGAATCGTCTTTTGAATCACCCCTGGGCGATTCATAGACATTGCCCCAAACTTGGGATACAAGCGGCAGGCATCTCGGTTGTTCTTGGGTCGCTTAGACGCCTTGGCACAGGCTTTTTCGGCACAATACCCGCGCTAGCAGCTGATACGGCGATTACTCCCAACCAATCAGGTTATCTCGTTGATGGTCTTGTTGGTTTTCAACAGGCTGTAAATTTGGTATCGTTCTTCTTGTCTGAGGTGCTTGTACATTGGGCAACTTCGACTTGGCGTTTAAAGCGCCGTGATGCCAACGTATCCTCAACCAACCGTTACTTGGTTCATTTTTGTTGCACTTATTACTTATATATATAATTTACTTTGTAGAAATTAAATACTACTACTACTAATTTTTTTGACAATTTAAATATTCTATATTAAATCTTTTCAAATTACTGCGGAATCATAGGTGCGAGCGTAAATTTGATAAGTCTTAAAAGCACACATTTCCCATGTCAGTTCAGCGGCTCGCACCACACCCGCACGAATAGATTTCTCACGCCAAGTTTCATCTTCCAATGCTTGGTGCAACGCAGTATTGATGGCCTGAGTGTCCTCCGGTTGAATCGTGATCGCGGCATTTCCTACGACCTCAGGAAGTGATGACGTATTAGACGTGATCACCGGAACTCCAGAGGCCATGGCTTCAAGCGGAGGCAATCCGAAACCTTCGTAAAGTGACGGAAAAGCAAACAAGCGTGCACCAGCATATAAAGCAGGCAATTCAGACTGTGGAACGTAATCGAGATAACGTAACCAACCTTCATCAGCAGCTTTGCGCATTCTGTGATGAATATCCTCTGATTGCCAGCCACGTGAGCCAGCCAATACCAATGGCCATTGCCGTCGTAACTTTTCGGGTAGCATTTCGTAAGCGGTGATCAGACGGATCAGATTTTTTCTGGGCTCAATCGTTCCCACATAAAGGCTGTAGCCGCCTGGGCTCAAGCCCCACTGACTCAAAGAGGCAAACAACTGAGCATCTGTACGAGGTTGATAGCAGGAATCAACTCCCAAAGGAATGGCGGCAATTTTGTTCTCGGGCCAACCAAAGTGAGCAATGATTTCCTTGCGCACCGACTCTGCATCGGTAATCAAGAAGTTTGCACGCTCTAATGTTTTTGGGAGTTCTCGGGCAAGCAACTCGCGGCGTGCTGTCGGGTGAAACTTTGGAAACCAAACATGAGAAAGATCATGGACAGTCGCAATAGAGCGGCCGGGAAATGGAGGCAAAAAATAATTGGGTGAGTGAAAAACTGCATCATGCTCATGCCGCAATTGCAACCCAGACAACATAGGCATGAGCTTGCTGTAAGCATAAACCGCCATGCGGTTGGCAGCGAATCTGCTACGCCAGCTCTTTTGTGCAGACTGTATGCCAGAGCCAGGCTGAGCCAAGGCGTCCAATTGTTGTTGGCTGATCCAGCGACCAAAATAAAAATAACGCAGGTCAATATTTTCAGGCAACTGGCTCAAATTACGAGCTAGTTCCAATGCATAGCGGCCAATGCCAGTAATTGGCGGCGTAATCAGATCAACAGATAAAATAACTTTCAATTTATTTATTCGGGGCTATTAAACTCAAATTTTAAAATATTTGCGTAATTAAAAGCTGAAGCCTGAGGCGTTTCTCCGTAAATCGGCCTCAACCATCATCTTGCACAGCTGTTCAAGTGCCGTCTCAGGACGCCAACCCAACTTTTCTTGTGCCTTGCTCGCATCACCAATAAGCAATTCAACCTCAGCTGGTCGGTAGTAATTGCGGTTAATTTTAAGGACTGTCTTACCGGTCGCTGAATTAATACCCACCTCTTCCTTTGCTCGGCCTTTGAATTCCAAGTCTATGCCTGCACATTTGAACGCCATGCACGCAAAGTTGCGCACAGTTTCTGTCCGGTTGGTCGCCAGAACAAAAGTATCTGGCTCGTCTGCTTGGAGCATGCGCCACATGCCGTCTACATATTCTTTGGCAAATCCCCAATCACGTTGAGCATCAAGATTGCCAAGTTCCAAGCAATCCTGTAATCCAAGTTTTATCTTTGCCACTGAATCGGTAATTTTACGTGTCACAAACTCACGTCCACGTAATGGGCTTTCATGATTGAAAAGAATTCCGCTTGCGCCAAAGATGCCATAACTCTCGCGATAGTTGATTGTCATCCAGTGCGCGTAAAGCTTTGCCACGCCATAGGGGCTGCGGGGGTAGAAAGGTGTACTTTCAATTTGAGGAACAGCTTGTACTTTGCCAAACATCTCTGAAGTGCTGGCTTGGTAAAAGCGGATTTTCGTGTTGACCAAGCGGATGGCTTCGAGCAGGTTAAGCGCGCCAATACCTGTGATCTGCGCAGTAGTGTTGGGCTGGTCAAACGACACTCCTACAAAACTTTGCGCAGCTAAATTATATATTTCATCGGGTTGAACTTTTTCTAATAAGTTAATGTTGGAGCCTGGGTCGGTCAGATCGTACTCAACGAGCGTCAGCATGGGGTGGTTGGTAACAGCCAGTTCATCCAGACGCCAGAAATTGACAGAGCTGGAACGACGATAGGTGCCGAAAACCTCATAGCCTTTATCGAGCAGAAGTTGCGTCAAATACGCCCCATCTTGGCCGGTGATACCCGTAACAATTGCTTTTTTCATTTAAATCTAAAATTTCAAAACTGATTGTAAAAATTTTTGTTCTGGGAGAAGTGCCAGAAATAAACACGCAACATCATTAGGACTAAACGGCCTGCCATGTCTCATCTGGTAAGAGCCAAAAGTCTTCTGGTACCTTGGACAGTATCGGGTGGGCGTTAAAAGCCTCTGCCGAAGTAAGTGCTGAAAACTTATCGGAAGCGATATCGGATCTGACAAAGAAAGCATTAAAACCGCAGGATCCTATTGCGCAGAGCGTATAGCCTTTGCTTAAAAGCAATTTTTCCCACGCTGGCAAACTTGCTGCGCCTGATTGGGACCATTTTTTACTGAAATGAGTACGTTCATGCTGAACAACGCTGAATCTATCCCTGAATCGTTTTTCGAACTCAATGACAAGTACCCTTGGACGAGTTGAGTGCATGTCGCGTATGACAGCATAATCACCGCCGTCGATGTCTATAGACATAAGGTCAGGTTCAGGCTCATTGTGCGCGTTTCTCAATACTTGGTCGATGTTTTCAGGACTGATAGCCTGTTGGATAATTAGTGGAGAAAAGTACCCATTTTTTTCGTTAGTAGTGTAGTGAAAGTGTCTTGTGGAGAAGTCTCTTGCAAAGAAGTAGCGTGTTCGATCGCATTCGATCTGCTCAATTTCGAATATCGCCCCGTGCCATCCATGATTGACGATCAGGTTTGTAGATAAGTTTTCTGGAATACCAATGTCAGAGTCGCTGCAGTTACTTCCTATTTCTACAACATACTGATTGGTCAAGCCGATATGACTAAATATTCTCAATAACACACCATCTTCGTCGTTTTGTGAGAAAACTCGAAAGCTACTTCTGAGAAGTTCTTTATAGTCGATAATAGAATCTGTGGCTGCCCGCCAAATGGTCATGAGATGCTTTTGCATTGCTGCATCGTCATTTGGCAAAAGGTTGCGTCTCAATCTGGGTGTCAGCATTGCTAATTGAGCAGTCGTAAAACCTTGAACGCAACGCTCTTCCATATTTATAAGTCTTGAAGCAAGATGGCCCAGTTCAAGGCTTTGTAATTTAAGTAACTCACCAATATTGAGCAGTTGCTCTGTCTGTTTTTCGATCAGTTGATTTTGAGCATGAATTAGTGCACTTTGACGGTCGATCCATGTCGAATCCTCTATAAAAGCAGAATCTTGTTTTAGGTCATTCATAGGTATCATTAAAGAATATTGGTAGATACAGTAGGTTTCATATTGAAGATGCCTCCGTAAAAGTCTGCGTCATCAGATTCAATTACTTGAATTTGTTCAACGTCGTGCATAAGAAGGCTATATTCTTCAAACTCGCTTCTTGAAAAACCTCTGTTGGCGACTCCTACCGAAAATGAATACTGACCAGGTCGAAGATTAAAGTTGAACTTAAAGCGGACTACAACCTCTTTACCCATCGAAATCGGTTTTTCTTCGATCCTCATTGCGTAAGTGCTGGTTTCATAGATGGAGCGTCCAATTTTGTCACGCACGATCAGACCAAAAGCGGGTCGATCGAAGTCCTTGTTTAATCGAATCCTGTACTGCACAATTAAGGTCATTTCGCTCACAATGTGCGTGATCTCAAGGCTATCGCCATCCAACAATTTAAAGTCGATCAGCTCAGCATCTTTGTTGGTGGTGATCGTCGTAGACTTACCCCAGGTCGCATTATTTTCAAGTGGCTTTGTGGATTCGGTGATATGAATGTTTGTATTTTGCGTAACTATTATCGCCTGCTCACTTAAATCGGTTTTTTGTGCGACCAATCCTTGATAAAGATCAATTACTGTTTTTGGTTCCCCATGACTGATAGCTCTTCCATGGCTGATCAGGACAGCTTTATCGCACAACTGTTTAACTGTATTTGCATCGTGAGACACAAACAAAAGAGTTCCTCCATCTTCCTTGAAGCGTTCTATCCTATGAAAACATTTCTGCTGAAAATAGGCGTCTCCCACAGCCAACGCTTCATCAATAATGAGAATGTCAGGGTCAAAAGCTGTGGTGACTGCAAACGCTACTCTCATTTGCATTCCACTCGAGTAAGTAAACAGTGGTTGATTGAAGTGGTCACCAATATCGGCAAACGATTGAATAGCTTCAAATTTTTTGTCTATTTGATCTCTGCTAAAACCTAGTAGCGCACCATTCATGTACACGTTTTCTCGGCCCGTAAAGTTAGGATTAAATCCCGAGCCGAGCTCAAGAAGCGCTCCAATACGACCATTGGTCGAAACTGTGCCAGATGTAGGTTGCAGTGTACCTGTAATGATTTGTAGTAAAGTGCTCTTACCACTACCGTTAAGCCCCACGATACCACATGCCTCGCCTTGTTTGACCAGAACATTTATGTCTTGAAGAGCCCAAAATTCTCGAAAGTATTTTTTAGACTCATATCTAAAAATTTTGCTTAGTAATGGGGTGAAAAACTGCTTTAGTTGATCGCGTGGATGTGCATATATTTCGAATCGCTTGGATACGCCTTCGACATTGATAGCGATGTCGTCAGAGGACATTGGCAAAACCCCTGCGGGTTTTCTGGAACCACGCATAACCAGCCCATGTAATTACTAATCCAACAATGCTGTAAATCCCCAATGTGTTCCATTGCGGCGCTTTTCCATCCATCAAGATCCGTCGTGATTCCTCGATAGCGACAGTCAGGGGGTTGAGCAGAAGGACCTCTTGCAACGCAAGTGGCAGGGCACTCAAAGGGTAAAAGACCGGTGATGCAAAAAGAAGCACGGTCATGAGCATGCCGATACCTTGACCGATGTCGCGCAGGTAGACGCCCAGAGCAGTGAGCAGCCAAGCCAACCCGAGCGTGATCAAGAAGAATGGAAGTAGCACCAAAGGAAGATAGGCTGCGCTGAGAGGCAAATGGCCTCGCAGTAAAAGAATGGCCGCGAGCAGTACGGCCAAACTGACTAAGCCATGGAACAGGGCAGCCCCTAGGTTAATGACCGGCAAGATGTGAAGTGGAAAAACTATTTTTTTGACATAGTTGATATTGCTGGTGATCTGCATCGGTGCGCGTCCAAGCACTTCTGTGAAGAAGCCGTGCAATATAAGTCCGACAAAGAGGATCAATGCAAATTCAACATGGTTTTGTGTGGGTGAAGCGCTCAGGCGTGCGTTGAAAACGCCAGAAAAAACCAATGTATAAAGTGCCAACATGAACAAAGGCTGTACCAGCGACCAAAAAAGGCCCAGCACAGAACCTTTGTAGCGGCCAATGATTTCACGTTGTGTCATAACCACTATCAGTTGGCGGTGTTGCCAAAGGCTGGCCACCATGGCTTTCAAGTCAACGGGATAGTCCGCGTGCGGGTTCATAGATGCACGGTGTTGGTCAATACGCGAAGGCGTCTACCCAAACCTTCTTTTCTGATGAGTTGCAGCTGTGCTTTCACCCAGCGCGGATTTTTGAAAGCGAAAAGAGCAAGGTTAAGGACGCTGATGCGTTCCGGAGGGATTGGCAGTGGGGCGGTCACTGCGACAACCTGTTGTGAACCCGGTCTGGGACGGGGGCCGTAGCCAAAATACATGCCTAAGGGTGCACGGATGTAGTCCTGCAAAATCTCGTTTTCGGCTGCATCATTCCAATTGCGTTCTGGAAAATCGGTTTGAGTATCGATGATGATGGTTGCCGGAAGTTCTTGCTTGATAGGTTGCCCGTTGACGAGTGCGGCGAGAGGGCGACCGTCCAGATAAGGCAATGCAATGTTCAGGTCTTTGGGTAGACTGGCCAATCTGAAAATGAATCGACCATAGCCGGGGGGGGCCGATTGGTCGACGTGTCCAAAGTCCAGTAATTCGTTGACGCCGTGAATTGGTGCATCACCTTTTGAGATGATGGCAGAAGTTGCCGCGCAAAGTTCTAGTGGGTTTCGCTGCAAAGCGCCTGCCAAAACTGCGATGTGGTTTGAAAAGAGTCGCTCGTTGGGTGCGACAAAAATGATGGCTTCAGAATCATGCGTTTGGTCCAGTAATTGTTGAAGAACTTGACCTAGTTTTTTGCTTGATTTGATGCCGATGTTATTTTCGTACCCATGGAAAGCCAGGGCCAAGTGTTTGGCCGTTGCAGAACAGACTTTTTCAATATGTTCAAATTCTTTGGGTTTCAAATTGTCGTTAGTGACAAGAATGGATGTAATGTGTTCGTAGGTTTGAGAGCGAATACTCTGTAAATGTTGTTGAAGTATTTTTTCAGAGTATTCAGGCATCAGGTAGTAAGTATTGATGCGCAAGGGCTCTGAGCTTTCAGGGTTTTGAAGTGCTTTGAGTTTTGATTTGCGCTCATTTAATCCTTCGTACAAGTCTGTGATATTTCGTATCAGGTTATATTTTTCTTTGAATATGGCTTGTGCTTTTTCAATCTTGGCTATGGCTCGGTGAGGATTATTTTGTGCCCATTTGAGGTGTTTTGTAATCTCTGATGTCATTTCCTTAGCGGTGCTGCGCCCGTCAATGTAAAGCAGGCTGTCGCCAAAGTGCGTTTGAGCCCAAGGATTTTCATCGCAAATTATCAAAGCGCCTGCGGCTATGCCTTCAAAAAGTCGATTAGACATCAGCCCGGAGTCTTTGTGTGCCTGAGATGAAAGCACCAGTGCAATGCCTGCTTTGGAGATTTCATCGATCATGGACACCCCGTCAAAAGGGATTTCCTTGACGTAGCTTTTGTATCCTTTCCAGACTCGGGTATTTTGGAATATTTCCGGTCCGTAAATTCTCAGCATGCCCGTGCTGTCTAGGTTCTTGAGTACGTCTTGGTGACGGGATTTACCGCCGCTGATTGCCTCCCAGTTGATTCCAACATAAAAGAGTTTGCCGTCTCCGAGTGAAGGAGGGTAGACGACGTCTGGAAGTGTGTGAAAGAGTTTGAAATAGGGGGGTAGGTGTGTGCCGGTATTGCGCACCATGCGAGCGACATGGTCGTCAGCCGCAATTGAGCTACAGCTTATGAAATCATCATGTGTGGTCAGGTTACGAGATGTGCGGTAGTAACCCCATTCGTGATAAAAAGTGGTGGGATTCCACAGTGCAACGATGGAATGGGCGTCGTAGAGTTTGGGGGTGTCGTAGTGCAAGTGGAGCACGAAGTCAACATTTTCGTAGTCAACGGTTTCGCTTGGGTTGTCAATACGTTTGCCGTTGGCATGAACTTCGATGCACTCGAGGCCTAATCTTTCAGCTGCTATTTTAATTCGGGCAATGCATTCATCTTCTGCTGTTTTGATTTTGGGCCACAGTTTGACGATAGCAAAACGTTTGTGAAACCCCGACAAATTAAGGTTGAAAATATTTTCCATAATTCAATGGTATTTTTTATAAATTACAGAATCAATTACAAGCGACTGGTTTGACCTGGATTCGCCAATATTTTGAGTAAATCAGCATATGCAGTTTTCAGGCCGCTTTCTTCGTCAATTTGGGCTGACCAGCCAAGTTGTTTGATACGGCTGCTGTCGAGCAGTTTGCTCATGGTGCCATTAGGTTTGGTTGTATCAAAAACAAGTTCGCCATCAAAATCGACTGTTTCAGCAATGAGGTTTGCAATTTCGGCGATGGAGAGGTCGTGATCACAACCAACGTTGTAGAGGTCGTGATCAACGTCGGTTTGCATGACGTGTTTGAGCGCAGCCGCAAGATCATCGACATGCAAGAGTTCGCGTCTTGGTGTGCCATCACCCCAGACTACGAACTCTTTGGCCTTTGCAAGTTTGGCTTCGTGCGTGCGACGTAAGATGCCGGCTACAACGTGGCTATGTTGGGGGTGGTAATTGTCGCCAGGGCCATAGAGGTTGGGTGGAATGACCGAAACAAAGTTGCAGCCATATTGCTTGCGGTAGGCACGGCACATTTCGATGCCAGAGATTTTGCTTACTGCATAGGATCGAATGTTGTCGTCCAAGCTGCCAGTGAGTTGTGCTTCCTCTTTGATGGGTTGAATCGCTTTGGTGGGGTATGTGCAGTTAGAGGCCACAAAAACCAGTTTTTCAGCGCCATAACGATATGCACCATCAATTACATTGGTTTGAATCAGTAGGTTTTCCCGCAAGAAGTCCCCTGGTAATGTGGCGTTTGCATGAATTCCACCAACTTTGGCGCCGATGTGAAAAATCAATTCGGGGCGGTGTTTTTCCATCCAACTGTAGACGGCTGCTTGGTTGCAAAGGTCGAGTTCCGCTCGCGTAGTGAGTAGCAATTTTGAACCTAAATTACTAATAATTCTTACGGTAGCGGACCCAAGCATGCCTGAGTGGCCGGTAATCCAGACTTTTTTGTCTTGGAAAAAGTTTGCGGTATTCATAGTTTCAATATGAGTATGTGAGAAAGACCAGTGTCATTTTTTGCAAAAGTTTGGCAACGAGCGTGCAGCTTGCCGACGTGGCACGTCAATCGCCTCAACTCCCAGCCCTTTGAAGCGCTCATTGATGCGCTGGGCAAAGCTTATTTCGTGCTCAGGCCCAGTCTCAGCGGTGAGGGCGGTTTGGAGGGTCTTCCAGACTTTTTGTTTCATGGACTGATCATGCTTCTAAGCGCGAAGGCGCAAACTGGCTTGTTTTGGGTTTTTGTAGGAGCTTGCCTGCAAGCGATGGTCTGTGGTTTGCAATTGGGTTGATCGCCAGCAGGCTGGCTCCTGCAACTGAGGTCGGAATGCCAATGAAGAACCGTTTTCCAAGGCAATGACAATCAATTTGGCAGAACACTCTTGAGGCTGCGTATTTTTTGCCAGAGGACTGCCTTGGGCATGGCCATGGCCATGGCTTGCATGCAGTGATCTAGCCATCCTTGCTTATTTTGCAGCCGGTCAATGGCTTTGCCAAGATCTCTGGTCACGGCGGCTCCATAGGCTTGAGCGGCTTTTTCGACAGCAGATCGCAGTTGAGGGAGTGTCAAGTTCATCATGGCCAAATCAATCACATCGCGATTGAAAACGCCGTCGTCTGCCTGACGGTCTGAATTGGCCAGCAATTTGCTCGCCGCCATGTCCAAAACGGTCAGTGTCCCCACACCACAAAGTTGTTCGTGTAGTTCTGGCGATTGCAGTGCAATTCGCGCTTCACGCACGATCTCGAACTTGATAGCGTGCCCGTCCATGTGCACTTGGGTGCGTATGCCGTATTGGTCCGCCCGTACTTCTCTTTCCAGCCGCAGGGGCATGGCCCCTTGACGCGTGATGGGTGCCAGCCCTTCTTGGCCTGTCATTAATAGACGCAACTCACGATACCCGACGGCATCGGACACCAAAAAATCCATGTCAATCGACTCGCGGTATTCACCATACTTCAGGGCGATGCAAGTGCCACCGCCAAACCAGCAGGTGTGTTGCGCAAGTACATCACCATCTAGCGCTTCAAGGATGTGCGCTATGCGCTGATGGTGTGGTCGCTCAAACATAGGCTGATCGCTTGCCAAAGGCTTGTTGCAGCGCGTCCCACAGCGCAAGTTCCTGTTGCGTCATGGCTGACTTGTCAAGATGCCGGGCATTACGTTCGTAAATGTCAAATGCTTCTACAGGGGTTAAATGGTCTGTACCTTGCACTTGCCAAGCCAATGCTTTGAGTTGCGGGTAATCTGAAAGCACGATATGCACAGGCCACCATCCTGTTCGGTCTGTTTGAGCTGGTCGGGTGGCGTCCTCCTGGAGTTGCAAGTGCATGCCCAGCGCGCCAATGGCGTTGCTCCAGGCACCCATGGTGACCGAGGGCTCGCCTTTTTCGATGCGATGCAAGGTGACGCGGGACATGCCTGCAGCCTCTGCTGTCACAGTGGCAGACAGCCGCAAAGCCTTACGCTTTTCTGCCACACGCGAGCCTAAACCTATAAGTAGGGCTGCTGTGACTTCGGTAATCGGGGGTGATTTCTCTGGCATAGTGCTTCTCATTATTAACAATAAACTTATTTTGTCAACAATGAGAATCAGTCATTAGCTTTTGTAGGAGCTTGCCTGCAAGCGATGGTCTCTGAGCCTGTAGGAGCTTGCCTGCAAGAGATGGTCAGGGATGATCGCCAGCAGGCTGGCTCCTACAACGTTCTTTCGGGGTTGATCGCCAGCAGGCTGGCTCCTACAACTCAGGGGCATGAATGTTCAGGTCCGCCCAAAGGTGTCTTCAAAGCGGACGATGTCGTCTTCGCCCAGGTAGCTGCCGGATTGGACTTCAATGATTTCAAGTGGGACTTTGCCGGGGTTGCTGAGTCTGTGCTTTTGCCCATGCGGTATGTAGGTCGATTGGTTTTCGTGCAAAAGCAGATGGGTATCGCCATTGATGATTTCTGCGGTGCCTTTGACCACGATCCAGTGTTCAGCCCGGTGGTGGTGCATTTGCAGACTCAGGCTGGCGCCTGGTTTGACAACGATTCTTTTGACTTGAAAACGTTCGCCTTCATCCACACTGTCATACCAGCCCCACGGGCGGTGAACCTTGCGATGTGTATTGGCAATGTGGTGCCCAGTGGCTTTCAGTTGGGCAACGATGTTTTTAATGTCTTGGCTTTGGAGCAGGTCGATGACCAGCACGGAGTCCGATGTTTCGATGATGCCTATGTTTTTCAGACCGGTCGCTGCAACCAATCGGTGGTTGGCAAAAACAAGGCTGTTTTGGGTGTTGTGCAGAAGGGTTTCCCCCACAGTGGCGTTGCCTTGTGGGTCTTTGGGCAGCACGCCGTGCAGGGCGTCCCAGGCGCCCACATCGTTCCAACCCGCTTGCAGGGGCACCACCAACGAGGGAATGCCCAGAGCGGTGTCAGCAGGCAGGTGCTCCATGACGGCGTAGTCAATGGATTCGTTGGGGCAGGCTTTGAAGGTTTCTGAGTCGGGTCGCACAAAGTCTTGGTCTTGCTGGGCCAATTGCATGGCTTGTTGGCAGGCGGCCAAGATGTCAGGTCGGTAGTGGCCCAAGGCTTGGAGCCAGACGCTGGCTTTGAGCATGAACAGCCCGCTGTTCCACAGGTGTTGTCCGCCTTGAACATAGCGCAGCGCGGTGGCAGCGTCGGGTTTTTCAACAAAGGCTTCTATGGGGCTGATCTCTGCATGCCCACCTGTGGCGCTGGCTTTGTATTGAATGTAGCCATAGCCGGTTTCGGCTCGGTCAGGCACGATGCCAAAGGTCACCACTGCGCCAGCAGATGCGGCTGGCAGCGCTTTGGCCACAGCGGCAATAAAGGCGGGTTGGTCGGTCACGACATGGTCGGCGGGCATGGCCAGCAAAACAGGTTCTTGACCGGGGTGGCTGGCCAAAGCCTGCAGAGCGGCCAGCGTCAGAGCGGGTGCGGTGTTGCGGCCCGCAGGCTCCAACACAATGTGGCCAGTCGGTATACCGGCCTCTTGCAATTGACCGGCCACCAAAAAGCGGGTGTCGTTGTGCGTCACCAAAATTGGCGCAGGGGCCAGTGTGGCGTTGTTCACCAGTTGATCCAGCCCTTTGAGTCTAAGGGCGGTGTCTTGCAGCAGGCTGAGGGGGCCTCCGGTCAGACGCAAAAACTGCTTTGGCTCGCTTTCGCGGGACAAGGGCCACAAACGTGTGCCGGAACCACCACAGAGGATGACTGGAATCAGAAGGGTCATGATCAAAGTGTGAGAAAAAAGCAGCCAAGCAGGCTACCGCAGTGCAAGGCCCAATAGGGTTGCACCAAACCGTTGATTCTAGCTTTGATGGGTGTTCATTTTGGATGTTGGGGGGTATTCATTAAGTCAGTGTTTTGGGTTTGAATGGCTTCAAATAATGCAATTCTTTGGTTCAGGCGGCGGACTTGCCGTTCAAGCCTTGTGTGGGTGATGTCTGCGATCAAGACTTTAAGGAACAAAACAACCACAGCGCCCAACAGCAATGCTGCAGGGGGATAGCTGATGCCCAGGCCACTGGCCATGTGGTCTATAAGGCCGGGCCAGAGGCCCAACAACGCCGCTATGGCGGCAATGAGCAGCCAAAACAAGGCTTGCAAGATGAAAATATGGTCACGCCTGAGCAACAGCAGGATGATCAGGGCCACGCTGAGCCCGATAAGGCCCGTGGTGGTGGTGAGGTTCAAGTTCATGGGGCGACGCTTTGAGGTTTTGCTTTTCCGTCGCTTTGGAGTTGTTGCTCCAGGCCTCGGTAAACGGGGTTGTTGGGGTCGGCTTGGATGGCTTGTGCCAGGTCTTGTTTGCTGGCCGCCATGTTGGCTTGCTTGAAATGGACCAGCGCGCGGGCGTAGAGCAGTTGGGCCGTGGGCCGTTCTTCAATGGCTTTGTTCAATGTGCTCAAGGCAGCCGCAAAATCTTTGTTGCCCATCAGGGCCATGGCCAGACCAATTTGATAGCGTTGTCCATTGGGCCGCAGCTTGAGCAGTTCATGGTAGTCGTCAATGGCGATCGCGGGTTTTTGCAAAGCTACCGCGGTTTCGGCGTGGCGGGCCAAGGAGGCGAGGCGCAATTCTGGCACCAGTGTTTTGGTCAGCGCCTGAGTCAAACTTTGCAACGCGTCGTCCAAACGGCGCAGGGCAAATTGGGATTCGCCGCGGTGGTAATACAAAGCGCCTTCGGTGAAGCCTTTGGCTTCGGCTTTGTCAAAGCTTTCAATGGCTTGCGGGTGTTGTCGGAGTTGCTGTAGCGCGACCCCCATGTTCATCCGGGCAGAGCCCATGGGCTCACCCAAAGTGTCGGCATGGCTGAATTGGCGCAGAGCTTCGTCGTAAACGCCGCGTTCCATGAGTTCACTGCCCAGGTTGATCATGGGGCGCCAGCGACCCACAGCACTGGCAGGTGCATTGAGGTTGATTTTACGGGTGGCATCGGACCAGGCATCGCGGGGGGTGCTCAGGCTGTCGATGCGTTCAAAGGTGAAGGCACACCACACCAATGCCACCAAGCCACCGGCGATGTACATGGTCTTGCGGGTCAAGCCCGCTGACACAGACATCCACATCAGGGCCAAAATGAGGGGGACGCTGATGGACCACAAATAACTGCGGTACAGCACAAAGGGGTCTTGCAGCCAAATGGTGGCAAATTCGGTGATGAACATCAGCCCGGGGATCAGCAAGCACAGACCCAACAGGCCCCAAGCATCACGACGTCGCAACACGGCCCACACCGCCAAACCTAAAGTACCGATGTAAGCGAGCAGACCGAATGTGTGCCAACTCCACAGGTGGGTCGGAAACGTAGGCCTCAAGTCAATCGACATCCATCCCACATAGGGCAGTAGCCAAACCGCACCATAGTGAAAGAACAAACTGGTCTGGTTTTGTATGCTTAGCACAAACAGGCGTTGACTGATGCCTGGCGAGATTTGCTCCAGTTGCAGGGCAAAGGCGCGGGAGTTTTCGTCAAATAAAGTACCGAAAACGCTGGCATAGCGAACATAAAAAACGGCCCCACCCGCTAAAGCCACAAGCCCTGAAGCCCCAAGTACCAACAGGGACCGGCCAAGGCTGGGTTGCTTCACATACACATACAGTGGAGCCATTAGGGCCACAGACGAAATGGCGTACTCCTTGGAGGCGATGGCCAGCACATAGCTGCCAAAGGCCGCAGCAAACCAAACGGGTTGTTGACGCGTCAAACCACGGACAAAGCACAAAGCGGCCAGCACCACAAACAAGGTGGCCATGAGGATGGAACGTTGCACTAAATAAGCAACGGCATAGACTGCAACGGGGTTGAGTGCCCATAAAGCGGTACCGATTTGTGCGCTGGTCACAAGCTTGTCAGCATGGGCCTTGTCGGCGAGCGTTTCCTCACTCCATTGCGTTTGCTCCAGCAATGCCAAGACCAGTTGGTACAGCAACAAGGCCGTGGTGATGTGCAGGGCGATGTTGAAAAGGCGTTGCGCTTTCCAACCTTCGCCTAAAATGCTTTGTATCCACACGAAAGTACCGTAGGACAGCATCCG
>Ga0214919_10001053_pt1 | contig 46495 bp, 41 predicted proteins | sample LL1503_MetaG_FD_177994 | JGI IMG/M metagenome (GOLD analysis project Ga0214919, IMG submission 177994) | Freshwater microbial communities from Lake Lanier, Atlanta, Georgia, United States - LL-1503 | ecosystem: Environmental > Aquatic > Freshwater > Lake | place: USA: Georgia | collected... | reverse complement strand
CACAAGGCCATTGATCAATTATTGTTGAGTGCCAAAGGCCAACTAAGAGGCGTTGTTTTAGACTTGAGAAATAATCCAGGGGGTTTGTTACCCATCTCTATTGAAGTTGCTGATACTTTTTTAGATACCAATGACGCCTATGAAAATTATATTGTTAGTACGAAAGGGCGAACGGGAGAGAGTGACTCCACGGGCGTTGCAACGCCAGGAGATCAAATCAATGGCATTCCTGTGGTGGCTTTAATTAATCAAGGCTCAGCCTCTGCCTCTGAGATTGTTGCAGCGGCGCTGCAAGATCATCATCGCGCGGTGATTATGGGTGAGCGGTCTTTTGGAAAAGGCTCTGTCCAAACAGTGATTCCACTCTCTGACGGTAAAACAGGGATCAAAATAACAACGGCCAGATTTTACAGTCCGTCTGGCAGACCCATCCAAGGCGAAGGCGTGACCCCGGATGTCCAGATCGACGCGTTAAAATTAGATCAGGCCGTTAATCCAGCTGCATTAAATTATCGCGAGACGGACTTAGCGCACTCTTTAAATCCTGAGCGTCCTGATGTTGTCAAAGCTGGGGATCAAGCTCAAACACCTGCTCAAACACCTGCTCAAACACAAAGCCAACAATTACCAGATCCCAAAACAGATTATCAGCTGAGCTCAGCATTGAGCTTATTAAAAGGGCTTTATATAACCAATAACAGTCAAATTAATAATCAAACAGCCAATACAAAAATAAAACCCCAAAAATAAAAACTTAAAAATAAAAAACCCCAGTAGAGAAAATCTGCTGGGGTTTTTTTTATTGTTATTAATTAATTTTTAGTTTTTATTTTTTTATTCAGCGCGGTGCATTTCTTTTTTTAAGCACTCTAGATCTTGATTTAATCTAATTGCTTTTAATTCACGATACCAAGCGCCTGAACTCGAGCTGCTAAGTAAAACAATAATTAAAATATTAAAAATTAAAGTGAATATAGGCGCAATGATATGGGAATAGAGCAAATCGCTATGCAAATAAAAAGCATGAAAATCAATAGAAATCATAACCAGGTGCATAGCAAATAAGAAAGTCACTAAAGCACTGGCAATGATCATAAAGACCCTTGCAATATGACCGCCGAAATAAGCAAAAGCCATGAAGACAATGGAGAGGCCCAGCATAAGATTGGTGGCAATCAATGAATCTAATAGGGCATAGAAAGTATCCATGTCATCTTTGGCGTGGGGACCAACTAATTTGAATGCTAAAAGTACGAAAGCAACAAAAGTAATGGCGACATAGGCGAATGTTAAAAACGCCGCCCATTTGATAGCACGAGGTCTGTTTTTAAGCGCTTGGTAAAATTTTTGTCTTAAAGGATTAGCTAATCTTTGATGTAAATATTGATAAAAAGTCACGCTGACGGCGGCAAAGAAACCAATAACGACGATATCAATCAGACCAAAAAGTCCCTGTATCCAGGTGCTTAGATGAGAATCTTTCCAGAGTTCAGAAAAAACAAATACAAGACCCGCAATGATGAAGCTGACCAAGACTGTTTTCCAGAAGTTTTGATGAACGAGGCAGGCGCTGGTTTTAATAGTTTTAATCGGATTATGGTTTTCTAAAAAAACCACTGGAGTAATCAGGGACAAGTAAACCATGAGGATAAACCCAGGATGAACAGCAAAGAGCATGCCAATGGCCATTAAAATCATGGCCAGGATGGTTGTAATAATGGCGAAAGGCATTCTTTTTAAAGATCTGACTAAGCCAAATAGGCCGCTAGGTTGTGCTAAGCCCTGAGATTTTTGAACACCACCGGCATATTGAAAAACAAGGGCGCCGTTTAAAAATAGTTTGATGATGACTAGTAACACAAAAAGACCAATCTCAATGGCTTTATGAGCAAAGACAAATTCAGAAAAAGTACAGAACCAAGCCATGAAGCCATGAGACAAGCCATGGAACTCTTGGGGGTCTGTTTGAGTTTGATATAAAGATGTGGTGAGCCAGGCTAATGCTAAGAGCAGGATGGTCAGCGGCAGGGCTGTCCAAAATTTAGCTTTATAAGCATGAAAGGCTTGAATGAAAACTTGCCAGAGTGTCTCTGGGGCTTTGAGTTTTTGAGGGGTGTCAGAGGTGTAAGACATAGGTTGAGCTCTCCTAAAAATAAGCCTGATTAAAAAGGGCCAGTTAAAAAGCGGCCAGAGTTTATGGGGAATATTGGGAGAGCGCAAATACTCGCTTTAATTCCAGCGCATCTTTTGCTAAGGTCCGCCTCCTTTGCGCCGATTTGAGCTTCAGCTTGCGGGCGCTTTATAAATGCCGCTAAAGAGACTTAGTATTCCCATCGAACATCAATCTTTTTAGCAGCTTAAATTTTGGAGCTAAACATGATTTCTGTTCAAAATGTTTCAAAGCAATATTTAAATCATAAATATGCACTAAAAAATTTATCGCTAGATATTAAATCAGGTGAAATTTTTGGAATTATTGGCCGCAGTGGCGCTGGTAAAAGTAGTTTAATTCGATGCTTGAATTTACTAGAGCGCCCAAGTTCTGGGCAAATTAAAATTAATCAAAAAGAGCTGACGCAGCTATCCCCGAAAGATCTCAGGGCCCAGCGACAAAAAATGGGCATGATCTTTCAGCATTTTAATTTATTGGGTTCCAGAACAGCCTTAGAAAATATTTTACTAAGCCTAGAAATTGCAGGCTGGAAAAAATTAGAAGCTAAACAAAGAGCGCTAGAGCTATTGGACCTGGTTAAATTAAAAGATAAAAAAGACGCGTTTCCAGGTGAGCTCAGCGGCGGTGAGAAACAACGAGTGGCGATAGCTCGAGCGCTGGCGAATCATCCGGATGTTTTGTTATGCGATGAGGCGACGTCTGCGCTAGATCCAGAGACGACGGTGTCGATTTTGAATTTATTAAAAGAAATTAATAAAAATTTAGGCTTAACCATTGTCTTAATTACCCATGAGATGGACGTGATTAAAAAAATCTGTCATCGCGCGGGGGTTTTAGATCAGGGGGTTTTAGTAGAAATAGGGGACGTTTTGGATATTTTTACAAAGCCCCAAGCGAGATCAACACAAGAATTAATTAATGCCTCAGCGCATTTAGAAATTCCCGAAATTATAAAAAATAAGTTGTTAAAGATTTATAGCCCGGGCACTTATCCCTTATTAAAACTTTGCTTTATTGGGGATCAGGTCGATCAGCCTGTTTTGGCTGAGCTTTCCAGCCAATTTAATCTGAAAGTTAATTTGCTACAGGCCAGTATCCAGTGGATTGGTGATGTCCCCATTGGCATTACTTTATGTGAGTTACTCGGGGAAAATTTTTCTGAAGCTTTAGATCATTTAAAACTTAAAAATATTCAGGTGGAGGTCTTGGGCTATGTCCATATTTAATAATTTTAATAATTTGGATTTGAATTTATTAGGCCCTGCGACTTGGCAGACTGTCTATATGGTCTTTATTTCTGGGTTTTTAAGTATTTTTTTTGGCTTAGTTTTAGGGATTGTTTTATGCCTAACTAGTCCGAATAGTTTTAATAAAGATTTTAATAAAAATAATAAAAAATTTAATTTTTATATCCATAAGATTTTGGGTTTAATTATTAATATCACCCGGTCGATTCCCTATGTTATTTTTATGATTGCGGTGATTCCTCTGACTAGATTATTGGTCGGAACATCGATTGGCATGAATGCGGCCATCGTCCCATTGACCCTGGCGGCGATTCCGTTTTATGCCCGGATTGCAGAGTCAGCAATTGCCGGTGTGGAGCCTGGTTTGGTCGAAGCCGCTTTATCTTTAGGTGCTAACTCTTGGCAAATTATTCGCAAGGTTTGGCTGCCTGAATCTGCGGCCCAATTAATCAAAGGCGCGACGCTGACTTTGATTAGCTTAATTGGCTATTCAGCGATGGCCGGTGCCGTCGGTGGTGGTGGTTTGGGTGAATTAGCGATTGAGTATGGTTATCAAAGATTCGATTGGGCGGTGATGTTAGAAACCGTGATTATTTTGATAGTTCTAGTCCAGCTGGTTCAATTATTTGGCGATTATTTGGCGAAAGTCCCAGTGCGAAAAAACAAATTAAATAAGCTCTGGGTTTTATGTTTTATTTTTTGGGTTTTTTCTCTTGGATTTATTTTTTACCAAAACATGCCCAAGCCACATATTTTAAAAATTGGGATTGTCAGTGGTCCAATGGAACCCATCATGCAAGTCGCTGAGCAAGTCGCTCAAAAACAATATGGCTTAGACATTCAGCCTGTGATTTTCAGTGATTACGTCCTGCCCAATACGGCGTTAAATAATGGGAATATTGACGCGAATATTTTTCAGCATGTGCCGTATTTAAATACTCAGATTAAAGCGCGGGGTTATAAAATCACTTGGATTGCAAAGACTTTTGTGTATCCCATGGGTGTATTTTCCCAAAAAATAAAAAATATCTCAGCCCTGTCTAATAATTCTATAGTCGCCATTCCGAATGACCCCAGTAACGAAGGTCGGGCTTTATTATTATTTCAAGAAGAAGGGTTGATTAAATTAAAACCAGGGGTGGGTTTATTAGCGACACCCAATGATATTGAGAGTAATCCTAGAGACTTAATTTTTAAAACTTTAGATGCGTCTGAGATTCCCAGGGCTTTACCAGATGTGGATCTTGCGGCGATTAACAATGACTATATGCAGGCGGCGGGGTTTAGTTTAAATCAAGCTTTATTTCATGAAGGACCTGACGCGCCCTATGCCAATATTATTGTGGTTCAAGAGAGTGAAAAAGACCGGCCAGTATTTAAAGAATTAATAGACGTGATGCATTCTCAGGCTGTTATAAATATTACTCAGAAAGAGTTTGCGAATACGGCGATACCGGCTTGGTGATTTTATCTAAGAGTTTTATCCAAAATTTTATCCAATATTTTCTTGTGTAACGCATTAATAAATGTATAGTTCAATATATACATATTTTTAATATATTTAATGGGGAGTTTTATGAAAGCTTCGATTTTAGATCTTCGTTATAACATGAAGAGTGTGCTTCAAGCCCTGGATCGTAATGAAAGCGTTGATATTTTTTACTATGGCAAAAAAAAGGGTGTATTGACGCCGGTTTCGGACCAAGAAGATCAAGAAAACCATGCAGAGGGAAAGAAAAAGATGAGGGTCGGGGACCATCCTTTTTTTGGCTCTACAAAAGATGATGTTTTAAGTGTTGAAGATCGAATGAATAAATTGAGAAAGGGCCGTTACGATGATCTTTGATACCGATGTTTTAATCTGGGCTCAAAAAGGCAATCCCAAGGCGGGAAAATTAATTGATGTGACCCAGGAGAAATTAATTTCTGTTCAGACTTACATGGAGCTTATGCAGGATGCTTCGTCGAAGAGCCATCATCGATTAACGAGAGCTTTTTTGCGAGATCTTGATTTTAAGGTGTTGCCTCTGACTGAAAATATTGGACATAGAGCCGCGATTTATGTGGAAGAGTATGCGCTTGGATATGGCATGCGTGCCGGGGATGCCCTGATTGCAGCTACAGCGACTGAGAATAATTTGATTTTATCCAGTGGTAACGGAAAGCATTTTAGAGTGATTAAAGATCTAAAGTTAAAACTTTTTAAACCCTGATAAATAGCTTTATAAACGGCTTTATAAACTCTTTGTAAATTCATATTCATCAAGCGTTGATTCAAGTATCATGTCGCGATTTTTTTACATGGGGTTTGAAGTTTCGTGCAAGATTTACAAGATTCGCAAAATTCACAAGATTTAATTAAGCAAAGCGCTTTTAATAAAGAAGAGCTGATTAGCTGCGGCCGTGGCCATATGTTCGGTCCTGGGAATGCGCAGCTCCCAACGCCAAATATGCTGATGATTGATCGCATTGCGCATATTGCATCGACCGGTGGTGAATATGGCAAAGGTGAAATTATTGCAGAATTAGATATCCATCCGGATTTATGGTTTTTTAGCTGCCATTTTCCTGGGGACCCTGTCATGCCAGGTTGTTTAGGTCTGGATGCTTTATGGCAACTCGTCGGCTTTTTTCTAGCCTGGAATGGCGGCTTAGGTCGTGGAAGAGCGTTAGGTTGCGGAGAAGTGAAATTCTCTGGCCAAGTTTTGCCAACGGCTAAGAAAGTTAAATATCATGTTCAAATCAAAAGAATGATTAATAGAAAACTAGTTTTGGGCATTGCTGATGGCGTTGTCAGCGTCGATGGCCGAGAGATTTATCACGCGAAGAATTTACAAGTGGGATTATTTACATCCACAGATGCATTAGAGCAGGGAGAGTAATCAATATGAATATTAATACGAATGGAAAAATAAGACGTGTGGTTGTAACAGGCATGGGGATTGTTTCTTGTATTGGAAATAATCTGAATGAAGTCACTCAAAGTTTAAAAAATGGAAAATCTGGCATTAAATTTCAAGAAGAATATGCCCAGTTAGGTTTTAGATCGCATGTAGCCGGATCGGTTGATATTAATTTTGAAGATCATATCGAGCGTCATGATCGAAGATTCATGGGCGATGCGGCCGCTTATAGTTATATCGCGATGCAGCAGGCGATTAAAAATGCGGGTTTAACTATGGAAGAAATTTCCAATCCAAGAATTGGCTTAATTGCAGGCTCTGGGGGTGGTTCGACTTCTAATGTTTACGAAGCGGCGACCAATCTCAAAGAAAAGGGGATTAGACGGGTTGGGCCCTATATGGTAACGAGGACTATGGGATCGACTGTATCGGCTTGCTTGGCCACGCCCTTTAAAATTAAGGGTGTGAATTATTCGATTTCTTCCGCTTGTTCAACCAGTGCCCACTGCATTGGCAACGCGGCTGAGATTATTCAAATGGGCAAGCAAGATATTATTTTCGCCGGTGGCGGTGAAGAACTGCACTGGACAATGTCTTGCTTGTTTGACGCGATGGGTGCTTTGTCTTCGAAATATAATGCAACGCCTTTAGTAGCCTCACGCGCTTATGATGCCAATCGAGATGGCTTTGTGATTGCTGGCGGTGGCGGAATGTTAGTGCTCGAAGAGTATGAGCATGCTAAAGCCCGTGGTGCGAATATCTTGGGTGAGTTGACTGGTTATGGTTTGACGTCTGATGGTTACAACATGGTCGCGCCTTCTGGAGAGGGTGCAGTCAGATGTATGCAGATGGCTATGGGGACGGCGAGACGCCCTGTTGAATATATCAATGCCCATGGAACCAGTACGCCAGCGGGAGATTTGCCAGAGCTAGAAGCCATGAAATTGGCTTTTGATTATCAGAATGGCGGTGTCGTTCCACCCGTTTCTTCAACTAAATCGATGACTGGGCATTCTTTGGGTGCGACAGGCGCTCAAGAGGCGATTTATAGTTTATTAATGATGCAAGAAGGCTTTATTGCGCCGTCTATTAATATTGAAACTTTAGATTCGGCAGCCGTTGGCGTGGATATTGTTCAAGTAAGAAGAGACCAAGAATTATCTTGCATCATGTCCAATAGTTTTGGATTTGGTGGGACAAACTGCTCTTTAGTTTTCGAAAAAGTTGAGGATTAGTTTTGGCTGAATCATCAGAATCATCAGAATTACTAGAATCTTCGGGTTCTTCTAGTTATTACTCGCATACGCCTAGAAAAAGATTTGGACAGAATTTTTTAAAATCAGATTCTGTCCTAGCTCAGATGGTTCAGGCCATTTCGCCGAGAAAATTAGATTTATTAGTAGAGATAGGTCCTGGGCAGGGGGCGCTGACAGGTGCTTTATTGCCCCATGTGGATTGTTTAGAAGTCGTTGAGTTAGACAGAGATTTAATACCTGTCTTAGAAAATAAATTTTTAGATCATAAAGTTAATAATAAAAATAAATTAAACATTCATGAGTCAGATGTTTTGAAATTTGATTTTAAGAAATTAATTAAAAATCAAGATCAACAATTAAGAGTGGTCGGTAATCTGCCCTATAACATTTCGACTGATTTATTATTTTATTTATTGGATTTTTTGCCCAATATCTTAGATATGCATTTTTTATTACAGAAAGAAGTGATTGATAGACTGGCTGCCCCCAAGGGGTCTAGTGAGTACGGCCGATTAAGTATTTTGATCCAATATTTTTGCGAGGTTCAGCCTTTATTTTTAGTCCCGCCGGATAGTTTTTATCCGGTCCCTAAAGTCATGTCGCAATTTGTGAGATTAATTCCCAGGGAGCCTGGTTTTTTTAAAAATATTAATTATAAAAATTTAGATTTCTTACTAAGAACGGCTTTTCAGATGCGCAGAAAGACTTTAAGAAATAATTTTAAAAATAAAATTAATAATTTTACGGATGATTTTTTAAGATCTAGAAATATTAGCCCTGACGCCAGGCCTCAAGATTTAAGTATTGAAGAGTATGTGGATTTGGCGGGGTTTGTTTAATTTTTGATTTATCCCCTCTCTGTTTTTTAAGCAGGGTGGACACACGCAGGTCCGCCCCTACAGGGGTGGTCTGGTGTAGGGGCGGACCTGTGTGTCCGCCCTTGCAAGAAGCCCCTCTACCAAAATGACCGTCTTTTAGCTACCTTTAGGCCCTTTTGAAAATATAAGAATTTTGTTTGATATGCGTCTATGTGAAATTTGTATTGAAAGACCCGTCTTTGCCAGTGTTTTATCTTTAGCGCTATTAATTTTTGGTTTAATAGGTTTGTTACACATAGAGATTAGATACTTTCCGAAAGTTGATTATCCCATTGCTTCTGTTCATGTGAATTACTCGGGAGCCAGTCCCAGTTTGATGCAAAACGAGGTCACAGAGCCTTTAGAAAATTCGCTGATCAATGTCAAAGGCTTAGAGCAAATGACCTCGCAGAGTGGTTATAACTCCAGCAATATTTATTTAACTTTTTCCGACGGCACCAACATGATCAAAGCCATGGGCGATGTTCGTGATCAAGTTTCCAGTGCAAGAAATCAGCTACCAAATGATATTGACCCGCCCAATATCAGCGAGGGAGGGGTTGCATCTCCGGTCTTGAATGTCGGATTTTTAGATCAGAATTTAACGCCCGCAAAAATTCAAGATTATGTCTCCCAAAATATTCAGCCTTTACTACAGAAATTACCAGGCATGGGGGCGATCTGGCTTTATGGGTCTGGATCTTACGCCATGAGAATTTGGCTTAGTCCTACGAAAATGGCGGCACTGAATGTGACCGTCACGGATGTTCAGAATACTTTGCAGAATAATAATATTGATTTTTCTGGGGGTTCTATCGAAGGCATAGACAGGCAATATTCTCTGGTTGCAAATACAAAATTAACCAGCATTGATCAATTTAAAAATTTAATTATTCGAGATGCGAATAATCAAATTGTCCGTATGAGTGATATTGCCAATGTTGAGCTGGGATCTAATTCTTTAACGCCCTCACCCATGCGTACCAATGGCCAAAATTCTATTGATATGGAAGTTCGGCCTTTAGATACGGCCAATCCTATTACCGTTGCTGATGAAGCGAAGCAAGTTCTAGCAAAATTAAATTTGCCAGAAGGCCTAAGTATGCGAATTACTTACGATCAGTCGGATTATTTGAAATCAGCCATTTCTGAAAGCATTAAGACTTTATTGATTGCGATTATTCTTGTTGTCTTAGTAGTCGTTGTTTTTTTAGGGTCTTTAAGAGCGGCTTTAGTGCCTATTGTCACTATTCCAGTTTGTGTGATTTCTGTATTTGGCGTGATGTTATTATTGGGGTACACCATTAATACCATGACGCTTTTGGCCATTATTCTGGCCATTGGATTAGTCGTCGATGATGCGATTGTCATGCTCGAAAATATTCATCGATATATAGAGCAGGGCCAGGATCCCATGACGGCGGCTTATAAAGGCTCGAAAGAAATTGGTTTTTCTATTATCGCGATGACTTTAACGCTCGCAGCAGTTTATGCGCCTTCTGGATTTACCAGTGGATTTAGCGCCAAAGTGTTTCAAGAGTTTGCTTTTACTTTGGCGGGGGCTGTTTTAATTTCAGGTTTTGTAGCTTTAACACTGTCGCCCATGATGTGTTCGAGAGTCTTAAAAAACTCAGAGACCGCCTCAAGACTAGAACATGTCGTCGATCATTTTTTTGATAAATTAAATAATAAATATAAAAAAATCTTGTTTTATATTTTAAATAAACGGCTTTATATTATTTCGGCTTTATTTTTAATTGGCTTATTAGGCTATTTAATTTATTTAGCAGTCCCCCAAGAATTTATTCCCAAAGAAGATATTGGTTTTTTCGAAATAGATATAAATTCACCGCCTGGCTCGACGGTGAGTTATACCGATGGCTTTATGCGAAAATTCGAAAAAATTTATGCACAAACACCAGGGATAGAAAATTATTTATCTTTTATAAATTCTGGCAATGCGATCAATTTTATTATCACGCAGCCTTGGCAACAGCGAAAACTAGAGACTAGTCAGATCATGGATGAGGTTTTGAAGCAGCTCAATCAAATCCCAGGGGTTCTAGTGACAGGGACGCTTCCAGATCCGGTCAGCTTTGGTGATGGGACCGATGGCAGTGCCATACAAATCGATATCATGAGTCCCAGTCAAAATACGCATGCGCTCTCTCAAACCGTCGATAAAGTCATGCGTGCTTTGAAAAATTATCCGGGTGTCACAGGCGTTGATACTAATTTTAAATTTGATAACCAGGTCTATGAAGTCGACTTTAAGCGGGCTGCTGCAGCCTCTTATGGCGTCTCTTTGCAAGATATCGCAGATACTTTGAGCATCATGATGAGTGGTGAGCAGGTGACTAATATTGAACGCAATGGCAATAATTACTATGTCAAAATCCAGATGCAGATGAGTGATTTAAGTACTTTTTCAGGCTTAGATAAAATTTATGTGAGATCCAGTAATTTAGATTCGCACGGGGATCCAGTTTTAGTGCCCTTGGCTAATTTAATCAGCATTCATACGGCCGTTCGGCAAAATAATTTATATAGATACAACCGCATGGATTCAGCGACGATTACCGCGTCCCAAGCACCAGGTTATGGCATGGGTCAAGTGGTGGATCATTTGAATCAGATGATGGCTCAGCTGGTTCCCCAAGATCAAAATTATACCTATGTAGGTCGTATAGCGGCTTTTATAAAATCTAACGGCGTGATGAGTCAGTTATTTTTGCTTTCTATTATTTTTATTTACTTAGTCATGGCGGCCCAGTTCGAAAGTTTCGTAGACCCCTTTATTATTTTACTCACCGTGCCCCTATGTATTGTCGGTGCCATGGCGACTTTATATATAACAGGTGGGTCTTTGAATCTTTATACCAATATTGGTTTAATTACGTTGGTTGGATTAATTACTAAGCATGGAATTTTAATTACGCAGTTTGCGAATCAAAAATTAATTCAGGGTGAGGATTTGTTAACAGCGATTCAGAGCGCCGCAGTGATTAGATTAAGGCCTATTTTAATGACCACCTGTGCCATGGTTTTAGGGGCGTTGCCATTGGCGTTAGCCCGTGGTCCGGACTCGCATAGTCATTCACAAATCGGCTGGGTAATCGTCGGCGGTATGGTCTTTGGAACATTCTTTTCTTTACTAGTGGTCCCCGTGGCTTATTACTACTTAGCCCCTTTGGACCATAAGAAAAAACTACTGCTGAGAAAACTTAAACAGGCTTAAATAAATCTTAGAAAGACTATAGACTTCGTCAAAATACTCTGTCATGATCGCGCCACTTTTTGAGTCGCTCCCTGATTGGATTTGAATCAAATTTATCAGTCAGCTTCGTCAAATAAATCTATACCCCCGCTTTGAGAAAACACGTTTTTTTGATCTCCTTTTTTGTGTGTTTTCAAGGGGGTTTTTTTATGCCCGAATTTTTATTATTTTTTTAGGGCCAAATTAATTTTTTTAGCTAAATTAAAAACATAAAATTTTTCGAGAGTTTTCCCATATGCCCTTCAATATTTCTAAAATTAGATCTTCTATTCCAGCCCTTTCTCAAATTCACCAAAAAAATCGAGTTATTTATTTTAATGGCCCAGGTGGCACTCAAGTCCCAGCCTGCGTTCCAGAGGCAATGGCGAATTATTTAATTCACACAAATTCTAATATTGGCGCGCCGTTTCCAGCCAGTCAAAAAACAGATGAGCTAATGGATCAAGCAAGATCAGCCATGAAGTTATTTTTAAATGCCAAAGATAATAAAGAGATTTCTTTTGGTTTAAACATGACCAGTTTAACTTTTAACTTTTCGAGGATTTTATCGAAGACCTGGAACCCTGGGGATAATATTATCCTGACAGATCTAGATCATGACTCGAATGTCGCGCCTTGGGTTTTAGCTGCCCAAGAGCGGGGCGTAGAGATTAGATTTTGGCCTTTAGATAAAATCACCATGAATTTAAATCCTAAAGATTTAGAAAACTTACTAGATAAAAAAACTCGGCTTGTGTCTCTTACTATGGCCAGTAATTTATTGGGCTCTGTGCCTGATCTAGATTTAATCATTAAAAAAATTCATGAGATGGGTTCTTTAGTTTTTCTAGATGCCACCCATGCTTGCGCGCATTTCCCTATAGATACTCAAAAATTAAACCCAGATTTTTTAGTTTGCTCAGCCTATAAATTTTCCGGGCCGCACTTAGGCGTTTTATATACAAAATTAGATTTAATAGAAAATTTAATCCCAGAGATTTATCACAGTCCGTATCATTCTCAGTGGGAATTGGGTACCCAAAATTTTGAAGCGCTGGCTGGTTTGGTGGCCATTTTAAATTATAAATCGGGCATGTTGGGCGCTGAGGGTTTAAGCAGAAAAAATCTGGAAAATTCGATGCAGGCCATTGCCAATTATGAGCGGCAATTAATTCAATATTTTTTAAAAGAGCTGAGTTTTATTCCAGAGATCCAGCTCTATGGGACTCATGATTTTAATGCACAGAGAACACCGACGTTTGCCTTGAGAATTAAAAATAAGACACCCCAAGAGACTGCGGAGTATTTTGCCAAGCGGGGTATTTTTACTGCGAGCGGTTATTTCCATTGCAGCCGACTGATTCAATCTTTGGGCCAAACTTTTGGCTTTGAAAACCAAGGGGGCATCTGGCGTGTGGGTTTGGCTTATTACAATACGCAAGAAGAAATAGACGTATTGTTAAATTATTTATCTGATTTACACCAGGTCCAGTCTAAAAGAATTCATTCAGTGCTGGTTTAAATTTTGATCAAAAACGCCAAAAACTTCTTGTATCTCAGCAGGGAGGCTCAGTACACTCGCCGGCTTTCGATTTATGAGTTTTATTTTGGTTGTTATCTTGCGAGTGTTAAAACAATTAAGTTTATTTATTTTCTTGGGCGCAGTCTTGGCTCTATCTGGCTGTGCGGTATCGACGATTCGATCAGGCCTGTCTGCTTATCCAGATGAAGTCGCTGGGGTTAAGAAAAATATAGAAATCTCGAAATACCCAGAGGCTATTAAACAAGCTCAAGGTTTAAATTCTACGCCGAATGCTCAGCTCTCTGGCTTAGAGCTCGGTCGTGCGTATCAGCTCTCTGGAGACTATGCGAAAAGCCAAGCGGCTTATGATCAGGTCTTAGCCCAAGTCAGAGTGAACCAAGAACAGGCCAAAATCGAAGTAGGCAGATTATTAGCCCAGACAGGGTCTTTATTTGTGAATCCTCAGATGGTTCCCTATAGATTAGCGCCCTATGAAGTCGTGTATTTATTAGGTTACGAAGCGTTAGATCAAATTGCTTTGAATAATCCCAGCAATGCCCTGGTTTATTTAAGACAGGCCTATGAAGAGCAAAATTATATTCAGGCCCAGCAAAGCAAAGAATTATTAGAAGCAGATAAAAAAGCCAAAAAAGAAAGCTGGAGTTTTAATCCTAAAGATCATCCGAAAGAATTCGCGGCGACTATGAATGCCGCTAGTCATATTAAAAATGGTTTTGAAAATGCCTGGGTCTATTACTTAACAGCCCTGACTTATTTTAGCCAAGGCGACGACAACAATGCGTTTGTGGCGATCAAAAAAACACTGGAACTAGCACCAGAGAATCCAGCGGTTCGAGATTTATTATTAAATATCTTAGTAGACAGAGGCGGGGATCAGACGCAGCTGAATCAATATTTAAGTAATTTTGGTTTGAAAAATCCGCCCGTGATGCCTAAAGATTCAGGCTTAGTTGTCGTTCTCTATGAGCAAAATTGGGTGCCTGCGATGAGCACGGTCAGCATTCCTATTCCCTTAGGCTTTGTTGGCGGTGGAACGCCTCAGATTCAATATATCAGCCTACCTGCGTATGCGTCGCCCGATATTTCGATCAGCCCCATGAGTATAAAAATTTCACAAGATTTAAAATCTTCTCCAGCCTCTCCAATATTTCAGACAGCTAATTTGATGAATGTGTATGATCTGGCGGCGAAAAATCTCATGGATCGTTACCCCTTAATTTTTGTCCAAGCGGTTTTATCTTTTATTGCCAAAGCCGGAGTGACAGAAGGCTTGGCGGATTCTCAAGGTTCTAATAGTGCAGCAGGAAGTTTGATTGCTATTGCTGGGAGTATTTATGGGGCTTTGACTTCTAATGCGGACTGTCGCAGTTGGCTCACCTTGCCTGCCAATGAACAAGTTTGGGAAGGCTATCTATCTTCTGGCACACAAGTTTTAAATCTGACGAGTTTGGGAAGAACAGAAAGTATTTCTGTCCCCGTTGATGCTTCAAGTATCAGCTTAATTTGGGTGGTCCAGACGGGCGGCCTGATGCAAGCTAAGTTATTTAAATTACCCAGGGTCTAAGCAGGGTCTTATATTATTTTTTATTATTTAAAACAGGGAAATTAAAACATGACACTCAAAATTAAATTACTTAAATCTGCTGTATTAGCCAGTCTTAGTGCTGGATTTTTGATGCTTTCCAGCTGTGCGAATGACTGTATTCAGATGCCTTACGCGCCGGGCTTAAGTAACTCAGGATTTTTTACGTCTAACTCTGAGAAAGTCAGTACAAAACATGGCGTATTAACCATTGATTCTCCTGGGTCAGACTTAGTCAGTGGCAATATTTTAAGAGGCAAAGCGGTCGTGGTGAATAACTCTAGTAAAGACCAAGCGGCGAAGTACCAATTTCAATGGATGGATCAAAAAGGCTTCCCCGCCGGTGAAAATACGCCCTGGCAGCCTGTGTTAGTTTCTGCGCATTCAAGCCAAGTCATTTCAGATGTGGCGCCGAATAGTTCAGCAAATTCTTATGTTATTAAAGTGTGTAGATAGTTTTAAAATTTTTATTTTTTATAGGGAGAAATTTTGTGAGTTTAAATCTTAAAAATTGTGGTCTAATCAGCGCTAGTATTTTATTAGGCACGGCGTGCTTATTAAATTCTGGCTGTGCCTCTTCACCCAAAGTCAGCTATACGGACCCTGATGCGATTCAAACAACGTCCATTGATTACAGCTCGACTGATCTTCAATCCATTACGAATAAGATGGTTGACTCTATGTTAACTGCGCCCCGTGTTGCGGCAGTGACGGCAAATTCTATGCCCGTATTGTTTATTTCGGGGATGCAAAATAATTCCAATCAAATGATTGATACGCAAGCCTTAACTAATGCGATCTCGACAAGATTAATCAATAGCGGCAAATTTAATTTCGTGGACATGAGTCAAATTGATCAGATCAAAAAACAAATGGCTTACCAGCATCAGTCCGGCATGGTGGACCCAAGTACCGCCGCTGCGATGGGTAAACAAGTCGGCGCGCAATATATGCTTTATGGTGATATTTCTAGTATTAGCCAACGCAATAGCAGCGAACAGACTTTGTATCTCCAAGTCACCATGAAATTAATGGATATCAAAACTGGTTTGATTATCTGGCAGGGTGAAAAACAAATCAGCAAAGCAGAATCTAAGAAAAGCTTTGGCTGGTAGGATTTAAAACACCCCGGTTTTTAGCAAGTTTAATGTTAAAATTACCCCCGTATTTCAGCAGTTTTTGTGCTAAAATGCGGGGGTAATTTTTTTATTGGCCTTGTTTTTATTGGAGATTTTCATATGGAGTTTCAGCGCCTTCTTGAGCAAGATCTTCTGGCATGGAAAAGTCGCCCTGGACATTTGCCTCTTTTGCTTCGCGGTGCAAGGCAAGTCGGCAAGACGTCTTTAGTGCGGCAGTTTGCACGAAAAAATTATCGCTCGATGTGTGAAGTAAATCTCGAGTTTCAGCCCGAATTAAAAGTTTGCTTTGAAGACTTAAATCCCAAACTAATTTTAGAAAAATTATCAGCCTATCTGTCCATGCCTATTATTCCTGGGGAGACACTTTTATTTATTGATGAGATTCAAGAAGCGCCCATTGCAATTCAAGCGCTGCGTTATTTTAAAGAAAAAATGCCAGAACTAGATGTGATTGCAGCGGGGTCTTTGCTGGAATTTGCTTTGAACTCAGAGTCTTTTCGTATGCCTGTGGGGCGTGTGGAATTTCTATATTTAAAGCCGCTATCTTTCTCTGAATTTTTATTGATGCGTGGGGCAGAGGGATTATTGAAAGCCATTGAGCAGTCAGACTTAACCCATCCTCTGCCAGATCTCTTGCATCAAAAGGCGCTTCAATTTGTTCGAGAATATTTAATCCTAGGCGGTATGCCAGGTGTGCTGGCTGCTTATCAAATTCAGGGGACTTTTTTAGACGCGCAAAGAACGCAATCTCTTCTATGGATGACCTATCGGGGAGACTTTGCAAAATATGGATCTGCGGTCACCTTGCCTGCGCTGAATACTATTTTTGATAAATTGCCCCAGTTGATCGGCCAGCAGACTAAGTACAGTAAGATAGATCCTGATGCTCGCTCTGTGACTTTAAAAGCAGCGATTGATCTATTAACTCAAGCAGCCATTGTTCATCAAGTGACTAGTACGACGGCAGGGGGCTTGCCGCTCAATGCCTTACTAAATGAGAAGAAATACAAGTTATTGTTTTTAGATGTGGGTTTAATCAGCGCACGGACTCAGCTGAGTGCGCAAGTATTGACTCAAGAAGATCTTCATCTGGTCCACCATGGGGCCTTGTGTGAGCAATTTGTGGGTCAAGAGCTTTTGGCCAATCAGCTTTCTTATCTATCACCTGAAATTTATTACTGGTCACGAGAGCAAAAAGACAGTCAGGCAGAAGTCGATTTTGTGATTTCACTAGAAGCTCGAATTATTCCAATCGAAGTAAAATCGGGCGCGAGTGCTTGGCTGAAATCTTTGAAAGTGTTTATGGAAGAAAAGAATGTGCCTTTGGGGGTTCGAATTTCAGAGAGGCCCTTATCTTTAGAAAATAAAATTTTATCCATACCGTTTTATATGATTGCCAGTTTGGAAAGGTTGATTAAAGCCTGTTAATACACTCATTGATTTAAAAATAAATAACAGAGATTATTTAATAAAATTTTTTATTAAAATTATTAAAACATGTCTTTTTTATTTTTAGAAATTTTAATCTCTCTGGCCCTTGTTTTATCTCTGGGCGTTCTAACTTTTGATCAGGCAATTTCTTTGAAAATCATGGCGCATGAGGCTTTTCAGCACTGGTCGCTTAGTCTGGTTTTATCATGATTGAGCAGCTTATTTCTTTAAGTCTGGGTGTTTTAATTATCAGCATGGCTTTAAATTTATTTTTAGATATGGCCAAACTTTCTTTTGATTTTCATGGGGAGCTTTTGGCTTATAGTCACCTCGAAAAATCTAGTTTTTTAATTCATAAAATTCTTCACACAGCCGGCTTTAATTTTTGTACGCCGGATTATTTTCCTAATTATTTTTTAGATAAAAATTTTAATATTCCCATTCAAGTTATTGCTAATCCCCAAGAGATTCGAAATTTAGGCTTAAATAACTCAGGCCGTGGGAAATATCAGGGATCTGGGCATGTTTTAAAAATTATTTCAGGTATTCCCAGCGCTTTATTAAACAAAAATCCCAGTCTTGAAAATCTAAAACAAAGCTGTGAAAAACCGAGTTATCAGATTTCTTATCTTTATCACTGCGAGGCAGGGCTGTGCTTAAAAAATAGTTTAAATAATAAGCGCCAAGTTTTAGTCACTGGGATTACAGATTTTCAAATTAATTTAAATAATAAAAATATAAATTTTTACTTAGCCGAGAATAAAATTAGTACACAGTGGGTCTTGGTTTTATGAACAATTATTTAGCCCGCTGGGTATGGAAGATCGCGTCTCTCCCCTTGCGGGAGAGACAGGCCAAGAGGCGCATCGCCGCTTGGACAGAGAGGGGGCGTAAAAAATCTCAAGACCAGGGCTTTGTTTTATTTTCAGTCTTATTAATTTTAAGTTTATTAGCCTTAATTTTTTCAGGCTTAGTCAGCTCTCTTGAAAGTTTTTTAGCTTTAAATCACTCCAATCAAATCATTCAAGAATCTTGGGTGTATGCCCAAGAGAGTTTTAAAATTTTAAAAAATTTAAATATTAAAAATTTAAACTATACAAATTCAAAAATCTTATTTTCCAATCCAGAAATAATTAATTCCCAAAATTCTAGAGATATAAAATTTCATATTTTTAATCAAAATCAATTATTTCAAAGCCAAGTTTTTATTCAGAAATTTGCAGAAAATACTTATCAAATTACTTGGGAGACGGGGACTAAGATCCACCCCAATATTATTATTCAGCAGGTTTTTATCAGTAACGATGTGTGGGGGAAGACTTATGTATTGCGTGGGTGAGCTGCGGCTTCCTTTTTTTAATTTTCCGCTTATCTTCCCCCTCTATTTTTTCACAGGATCCCATCCCTCATGAGTCTAAAAAAATACCGCTTGGCCTTTGTTTTAATCTCACCCTTTATTTTATTTTTAATTATTTTTTTTATTGCTTTGATTTTAAAAAATAACGCTCAGCTTAAATACAGCTTTCTCTGGTCAGTCAGTGATTTTCAGGCTTATTGTGAAATCAAAAAATGCCCTTTAAGAGATCATTTTTTCATTCAAGATAATCAGCTTAAAAAGACTCAAGTGCCTAGCATGAGTCAGGAAAATTTATATTTTTACGATGTCGCTCAGCACCAAAGTACCGCGATGAGCTTTGAAAAAGCGCAGCATTTAAAATTTTTAAATGCCCTAAATGCTCCTCAAGGCTTTAAATTAATCTATGCCTTGCCTTTTGATCGTCCTCCTTTTCCTTTTAATTTTGATCCTGAGCTTACCTATGGCTCGAGTATGTTCATGAAGCCCTCTTTCCCAGTGGCTTTGGAAAAAAATCACTGGCAATTAAAAATATATGATCAGCATCTTTCTGTTCAAACCACAGGGACTCTTGGGGCTTCAGAAAACTTGAAATTATTAGGTTGGGTAGCAGCATGAAAACACTATTGATTAAAATATTAGCTTACTTAGGCGCGGTCATTTTTTTGATGGGTGCTTTATTAAGCTTCTCAGCGCATTTTGAGTCCTTAAGCTGGACGATGAGAATCATTTGGACTTTGGGCGCCGGGCTTATTTTTTATTATTTAGCTTTTTTAAGTTGGATCTTAGAGCCCTTATTTTTAATATCCGCCATTTTGTTTTTTCTAGGTCTAGAAATTATTTTTTCTTATTTAGGCTTTGACTCCTCCAGGCTCTTCATCCAAGGCATTATTTCCGGCGCTTTATTTTTAAATTACGGGCTAATGTTCATCTTGTTACGAAGAAATATTTTTATGTCGCTGATGATTATAGGGGGGAGCTATTTTCTGATTACTTTAGGAAATGGTTGGTTCTCGAGCTTTTTTAATACTTACACGCAGCAAATATTTCCCGTTTATTTAATGTTAATTTTGGGTTTTTTATACTGCTTATTGGGCTTTGTTTTTTATAAAACGACCTGTGAAATTTTAACGCCCGCCCTGTATCTTTTTGGCGGGGGTTTGTTTTTAGCCGCAGTTTCTATTCTGGAACAATGTTATGACGGTCATCAATTATTATGGGACTTTATTTTATTAGGCTCTGTGTTTTTAGGCTTTATCTTTAGCTTTTTACCCCGGGTTAAAAGCAAAATAGTCTTAACTTGGAGTACGATTTTTTTAGTGATTAATATTTATATTTTAACCCTGACTTATTTACACAATCTGGCCTGGTCTTGGATTCTCATGGGCCTGGGGATTGTTTTAATTTTAGCGGGTTATTTTTATTGGGTTTTAATTAAAAAAATGAGCTCAAAAATTTAATTAAAAAATTAACTAAAAAAACGGCGAGATGTTTTGGTACACTCGCTTTTTTTTTATTTAATGCTTTAAATTTTGTAATTTTAAAACCACAGGATTTCTCCCATGACTCAGCCCATTCAAAACCCAGCTCAAAATAATTTAACTATCAGAACCCGTTTTGCGCCCAGTCCCACGGGAGACTTGCATATTGGCGGCGCCCGAACAGCGCTATTTTCTTATTTAACAGCTAGGCACGCCCATGGCGAATTTATCTTGCGGATTGAAGATACAGATAGAGAGCGGTCAACTCAGTCCAGTGTTCAGGCTATTTTAGACGGCATGGCGTGGCTGGATTTGAACTATGACGAAGGTCCTTTTTTCCAGACCCAGAGATTTGAAAGATATAGAGCGGTCGCGAAAGATTTAATTAAAAATAAGCAGGCTTATTACTGTTCTTGTTCGAAAGAAAGATTAGAAAAATTACGCGAAGACCAGATGGAAAATAATTTAAAACCCCGTTATGACCATCATTGTCGGGAATTAAATTTAGAATTTGATGTAAACCATGTGATTAGATTTAAAAATCCTTTAGATGGCGATGTCGCTTGGGATGATTTGGTAAAAGGCCCCATTAGTTTTTCTAATCAAGAACTCGACGACATGATTATTTGGCGCAGCGATGACAGCCCAACTTATAACTTTACCGTGGTTGTCGATGATTATGATATGCAAATTACCCATGTGGTTCGCGGGGATGATCATGTGAATAACACGCCAAGACAGATCAATATTTTTAAAGCCTTAGGGGTGCCATGTCCTGTTTTCTCTCATGTCAGCATGATCTTGGGCGAAGATGGTAAAAAAATGTCAAAACGCCATGGCGCAACCAGTGTCATGGACTATAGAGAAATGGGTTATTTGCCAGAAGCCTTATTAAATTATTTAGTCAGACTGGGCTGGTCCCATGGGGATCAAGAATTATTTACTCGCGAAGAGATGGTGAAATTGTTTGATTTAAAATCAGTGAGTAATTCCCCTGCAGCGTTTGATACTCAGAAATTAAACTGGATCAATCAGCAGTATTTAAAACAGGGTCTGACTTGCCTAAAAACCAGAGAAAAAAATCTCCCTGAAATCAAATATCACTTCGAGAAAGCCAATATTAATTTATTAAATGGCCCGGATATTCAAGAGGTCTTAAGTGTCTTAGCAGAGAGGGTTCATACTTTATTAGAGCTGGTGGATAGCTCGAGATATTTTTATCAGGACTTTGAAGCCATAGATCCTGCTGCTGCAAATAAATTTTTAAAACCAGAATCTAAGCCAGTTTTAGAATTAGCCTTAGAAAAATTTAAGAATTTATCTAGCTGGGATGCTGAATCTATCCATCAAATTATTTTAAATATTGCTGAAAGTTTAACTATCGGCATGGGTAAAATTGGCATGCCGCTCAGAGTTGTCTTGACTGGAAATACGCAGTCTCCAGCCATTGAAGAGACTATTAGGTTAATTGGCCAAGAGCGCGTGATTAAAAGAATAGAAAAAGCTTTATCTCAGATTTCTTGAGTTTAAAAAAATTTAATTTTTGCTGACAGGCTAAGATTTTTTTAAGACCTGATTTTTAAACTCGCGCTCTTTTTTATAGTTATATTTACAGGAGCGTTTTCCATGTCAGGAGCTACTGATTCTTTTTCTGATTCTTCTTCGCCAATTTCTGAAGCAGATCGTGCTGCAGGGCAAAAGTCTTTCGACAATCTTTCAGTGGGAGGTGTTGGCTCTGTTCTTGCTCAAGCAAGAAACAGTCTTGTTGTGTTGCAGACGGTGACTTCTGGCCAAGTAGGCGGCGCAGGTTCAGCGAATCGTCGTGTGGGCTGTGGAATGGTTGTTTTTAAACCTAGATAAGAAAAAATGCATCTCGCCTTTTAAAAACACTGGTTAACCAATTGTTTATTTTATGTTTTTTATCTATTAGCTAAATTTAGCTAATGGATTTTTTGATTTTTATTCTTAATTTAATGATCAGGAATTAATGCTCAAACGTATAAAAAATATCCGCGCCAGAATCTAAGTTTGAATTATCGGTCTGAAGATAAAAGTGTTTGCTCAGCTTGAAGTGGGTCATAAATATTTGTTCGCTATTAAATAAGCCCACGCCGTAGCTGACAAAAAATCGAGGCGTAATGGCTTTGCCTATAAAAACTGCCGTGTTGTCCTGGTCTGGATTATTAGCTTGTCGGTCTGTTGAAAGATTATTGCTGGGTAAATTATTTAAAGAGCCAATGGTCAGCTGATTTAATTTTAATTTATCTTGAATGGAATTTAAGACTGTTTGGTTATCACCGCCACTGGCTAAAGATAAAGCCGCTTGAGAGAGTGCTGACTGGCTCGCTGGGCCCATCTGGCTCAAGGGCTGGCCGGTAATAATATAAGACAAAATATTCTCTTGGCTCATGCTGGGATTAGAAAAAAGAGCTAAGTGAATTTTTTGTAAAGTCCCAGAGACTTTAATGCCGATGGTTAAATTATTGGTACTAGTCTGTGCTCCTGAGCCGGTCATAATATTAGTGAGCTGATAGAGCGCCGTGATATCTAGATTGGGATTATTTAAAGGCGAGTGATTAAAAATTAAACGCCCTTGAGTGATTTTAAAATGTTTGCCATAAGCCTGATATTCGCCCTGGTTTAAATTTAAAATCCCATTGGCGAAACTGGGCTGATCCGCGAAGCTGTTAATATTTAAATGACCAGTGATTTGGGTGTTCAAACCAAAGCCCTGAAAGTTAATATTTTTGTCGCCTATTAAAATAATATTTAAAGCAAAGGGCAGGGTCTTATTTTGAACAATAGGCTGATCCTGATTATTAACTAAGAGAACATCGGGGCTTTCTTTAATTCCCACGGATAAATATTGCTGATATTGGTCTGCATGGATATCTGCTGAGTTAATTTGAATGCTTCCAGTGAGCGCCATCGCACTGGGGTTCTGGGTATAAATTAAATGCGGGCTGCCAGTAATATGCGCTAGGGGTAAATTCATGAGCGTGATGTCATTGCCGTTTATTCCCAGCGCCATATTGATCATGGAATGCTCGTAGGAAATAGCGCCTTTGACTAGAAAATCACCCTGGCCTGAGTTGCCATGGACAGTAAGATTTAAATGAGAAGATTCGTGGCTTGAGATTTGAGCTTGAATATTTTCAAAAATTAAGCCCTGAGAGGGAAAGCCAATCTGGCCATTTTTTAATTCAAGATTGCTGGTGTAAAGCAGTTTTGAAAGTGGGCCATCTATATGAATATTCCCAGAGAGTGAGCCAGATAAATCAGAAAGCTCGGGGAGAAAATCTTGCAGTAAATCTAAGTCAGGAAGTTGTATAGATAAATCTGCAATGAGGGGAGAACTTGTATTTGAATTTTGATTTTGAAATAAAAAAGACCCGCAAATTTTTGGAAGTGTTTGATGGTGATTAGATGGATCTGAAGAGGGCTCTGGAGAAATAGCTGGAGATAGGGCTGGAGTGGATAGGGAATTTTTAGATAAATAGTTTAAAGCAAGATGCGTGCGTGTGGCAGGGAGATAATTTAAACAGGTTTCTGGAAAATTAATTAAATCAGGCTGTAGTACAAACTGGGTTTCTGGGAGAGACCAGCTGCCCGTCGGTGTTTGTATTTTAATCGGTTGAAGATGCGTTAAGCCAGTTTGATTATTGCGATCAAGATTAATTTGAGCATCCCACTGACCCGAATGAAGTTTTAATAAGCCCGTTTGATTATTTGAATTAGCCGTAAAATTTAAATCAAAATTTAAAAAATTATTGGGGTCTAATTCTTGTTCTTGAAGCGGAATATTTTGACCCTGGAGCTTGAGTTTAAATTCCCAAGGGTTGGTTAATTTTAAATTTAAGCCGCCCTCGAGATCGCCCTTTTGCAGTTTGAATTTAAGCTCTTCAGTATGAAACTCAGTGCCTGATCCCAGGCCCTGAATAATCAGATGTCCTGAATGACTGAGTAAGTTTCCTGGGCCCTGGGCGCTGAGTTGATAATGCTGGTCAGTTCCAGCCATTTGAAATTTAAGCTTGAGAATGGGTTGGGATAATTTATTTAAATTAAGTTCACCCTGAAAATTCAGCGCATGGCCCTGCTGGGCTGAGCTTGTGTGTATTAAAGTTAAAGCATAAGTCCCAGAAAGATGGATCGGCGCTTGATAAGAATTGAATAAAATAACGCCAGAAAGATTTTTAAGATAAAACTCTTGTTTGAATAAATCTCTCAGCCTGATTTGAATATTGATATCTTGAATAGCTAGGCCATGAATATTAATTTTTTCTAATTCAAAGTGATTTAAAACCCCGGAGACTTTTCCAGAGATTTTTATATTTTTATGGGCTAAGTAGGGCTTAGAAAGAGTGATTAAAGTTTTAAAGCCTTCAGGGGTATCTGTGAGCCAAATGCTTAAGCTGATGAATAGGACCAGGCATAAAATAAAATAAAACAAGAAGGAGCTGAGTTTATGAGTGAGGGAGTGATGTTTTTTATTTTTTATTTTTTTTATTTTTTTCATATAAAAGTCCCCACAGAGAAATCAATGCGCCAGTGATTATCTTGATTGTCCGGTGGATTAACTGGATGGGAGAAATAAAGCCGAATGGGGCCAATGGGGGATTCATAAGCGAGGCCTACGCCGGCACCTTTGGCAAAATTAATTTGTTTAATTTGATTAAACGCATTGCCCTGATCATAAAAAACTAAGCCGCTAAATTGGCCATAGATTCTTTGTTCGAAATTAATGCTGCCATCTAAGACATAACGTCCACCACTTAAATCTCCATTATCATTTTCTGGAGAAAGGCTGCTGTATTGATAGCCTCGCACAGAAGCCACGCCGCCGGTATAAAACCTAATGGTTGGGGATAAATTAGTGAGACTCCGTGTGCCAATCGCACCAGCTTGGCCTCTGAAAAATACGCGGGTATTCGCGCTGAGACCTAAGGCATAATTAGTATTAAAAATAGATTTGATAAAAGTATCTTGAGAAGCCGGATTTTTCACAGTCCCAGTGACAAACAAATCCGCGCTATAACCATTGGTGTAAAACCCATCTTGGATTCTTTGTTGAAAAGCTAGGTTCGTCTCTGGAAGTAAATATTTCGCACGATCATTAGTCGACGCTGCCATGTCATAGTGAATCCAATTCTCATGAAGTCCTAGAGTCCGGGTCCATTTTCCAACGACAGTCCCCCAATCTAAGCCAATTAAAGTACTGGTTGCTGAGTAGGGAATAATATTGGTGTAGCTTTGGCCAGCATTGATACTGGTGTAATCCGTCCAAGGATTTTTGCCCGGAATAATATAAGCGGCAATGATGGCTTGATAAATATGAGAGGCCTGGACTGTTAGAGTAAAATGATCGCCACGGGCGTTTAAATATCGAATGTCTGTTCCTGCGGTGGCCCTTAAGCCTGTTTCTGTTCCATAACCTAAGCCCAAAGTATATTGAACCCGTTTTTGCGTGTTGGTATCTATATCAACATCGACTGTTTTATTGATTTTATTGGGAATGGGCGTGACTGATAGGTCTTTAAAATAATTCGTATTATTTAATCTGTTCTGCAGGGTATAAATTAAATTAGCGTCATAGGGCTGCTTGGGTGAGTAGGGCAAATATTTGGATAAAAATTTTTGATTAAACTGGTAGCCCTCTTGTTTAAACATAGTTTTATTAAAAATATAACGGGTCCCCGTATTTAATTTTAAAATCAAGCTGGCCTGATTTTTGACTAAATCAATTCGAATTTCGTGCTGGGTAAAATTTGCGTCAAAATAGCCCAGGGCAATCGCTTGGTTTAATAAGTCTGATTTTAATTTTTCATAGTCTTGCTGGTTTAAAATATTATTTTTTTGAATCGAAGATTTTTGAATAATTTGAAGTAATTCTGCTTGCTGATTCCCAGCGCCTGAGATTTCCAGATCCAGAGAGTTAATAAGCAAGGGCTGGCCTAAATTAATATGATACGTGGCCGTATATTTTCCTGTCTGGGCATTAAAATCTAAGTGGTTATTAATACTGGCTTTGTAATAACCATAAGTTTTAAGCCCAGTGAGAATTTGAGTGCTGGAGCGCTCATACAATAAGCGCATATAAACCGGGTTGGGGCTGGGATTGTTTTTAGAACTAGTACTAGGAAGATTGGCAGAATTAATCGCGAGAGAATTTAAGATTTTCTGTTGGGTTTGAGCAGAGTCTTGAATTTGTTCTAGGCCTATTAAATTAATATGAACCCATTCAGCTTGGGCTTTTTTTTGGCTTTCTGATAGGGCCTGGGCTTGAGTGAAAAATAAAAAAATAAATAAAAATAAAATTTTAAAAATAAATTTAAAATTTCTTAAAAGATTTAAATTTAAATAATTATTAAAAAGCATAAGAAGCTTGGTCTCAGTAGGTGTTTGCTGTGGTTTTTTCTGTGGTTTTTGCTGGTATTTGATTGGATGAGGGTTAAGACAAAAAGAAGGTCGGGTATTTTATGGGTAAGTTTGGGTTTGTGCTACTGGGTTGTTGGCACTGAATTTTTCAAGGCGCCTTATCAAACGTCACTCGCATCTCCAAGCCCATGCCGCTTTTCGGAGATCTAGGCTCTATATGCGCTTGATGTGAATCGACGATTTTTTTGACAATGGATAAACCCAAGCCAGACCCTTCGGCTTTATTACCCAATTGCCTATAAAAGCGATCGAAAATTCTGGAGTAAAGCTCTTTAGGAATACCGGGCCCTGAATCAATCACTTGGAGAATAATTTTTGATTTAGATTCTGAAAGAACGATATGAACCTGGCCGCCTTCAGGGGTATAAATAATTGCATTGGCGATGAGATTTTTTAATAAAATCCCTAAGCTGATTTTATCGCCCAAAATAGTTAATGGCTGTTCAGGGCAGAGCAATTCAATATCAATATTTTTATTAATGGCAAGGGGTGCGAGCTCCGCTACTAATTCTTCGGCGATGTTATTTAATAGGACTGGCAGGTTGTAACTAATTTTTACTTCAGGGGCGAGGCGTGAAAGCGTGAGTAGCTGATCAACTACGTGAGCGCAGCGATTAGAGCCTGTAATAATATTTTTAAGAATCTTTTGGCGTTGCGCATCATCTTTTTCTCGAATAGCGACTTGGACTTGAGTTTTTAGGGCTGCCAGTGGGGTTCTGAGTTCATGGGCGGCATCAGCAGCAAAGGATTTTTCTCTTTGAATGGTGTCATCTAAGCGCACAAATAATTTATTAATGGCTTTGAGTAAGGGTCGAATTTCTGTGGGCATATTGTGAGTTTGGATGGGGTGAAGTCCCGTTGGGCTTCGCTGTCTTAACTCAGCGGTGACTTCTTTAATGGGCTTAAGCGAATATTGAATGGCCCATAAAATAGAAATCGCAATCAAGACGCCGATAATAATTAAAATAGTTAAATCATGCAGAAACAAAGCAAAATCAATACTAGAAGCAAAAGAATCCTGCATGGCCATGATAATTTTTATCTGCTGCTTTGGATTAGTAATGGTATAGGCGTACCAAAGATTGCCATTAAGACCGGTTGTATGTTGAAAACCAGTGGTGACTTTAGAAAGCAACCAATTAGGGGCATTAGAAGATTTTAATAATAAAGTATTGTTTTTTAAGTCCCAGACCTGGAAAACGATTTGGTTTTGGTACTCTTGAAATAAATTAGCTTCTTCTTCGTATTTTGATTTAGACAGCGTGGCAATGGTTTCATTGGCTGATTCGCGTAAAAAACTCGTGAGCTGTTTTTTATTCACCTGGTCTAGTTCTAGAGACATCAGGGCTTCGAGTACTTGGGCGGAATTGACCAGCTGAGTATCAAATAATCTTTTATCTTGCTGCTCAATTTGCCAGTAATTGACAAGGGCTAAGATGCCCATGACGATGATTAAAATCGACAGCATGCTGAAGACAAGAAAACGATGGATTGAAGAAAAAAGAAGGCCTATTTGGGTTTGAAAGAAACCCAGCAGGCCTGTTTTTTTCTGAATGAGTGGTGTTTGACTCTCAGGGTTCATTTTTACTTATTTTTTTGACGATATAGCCCACGCCACGGACCGTATTAATTAAGTCATTGCCAAATTTTTTGCGAAGATGGTGAATATGCACTTCAAGGGCATTGGAATCGATTTCTTCATCCCAGCTATAGAGCGCCTCGATAATTTGGTTTCTCGAAACCACTTTGCCGATGTTATTTAATAAAGTATGGAGCAGGGCAAATTCTCTCCGAGATAATTTGATATCTTCGTCTTTAAATTTAACTGCATGTCCTGCGGGGTCTAACTCTAAGTCGCCATGCAAAATCACTGGGTTCACGCGTCCGACAGCTCTTCTGGTTAATGCTCTGAGTCTTGCTAAGACTTCTTCAAGATCGAAGGGCTTGGTTAAATAATCATCAGCACCGAGATCTAAGCCTTTCACACGATCTTCAATAGAATCTTTAGCAGTGAGTAACAAAACAGGGGTTCTATTGCCATCACGGCGTAGTCTTTTTAAGACTTCTAGGCCAGAAAGCAGAGGCAAGCCAATATCTAAAACAATCGCATCGAAAGTCTCTGTTTTTAAAATATTACTGGCTGTTTCACCATCTTTGATCCAGTCCACGGCGTTGCTGTCTTGAGCTAATCCAATCTGCAAGCCATCGCCTAAGAGAGCATCATCTTCGACTACAAGAATACGCATGGTTATAACATCCTTTTTTGTGACTTAATTATAGTAGTAGGCCGTCTTGGCCAGCCGGGTAAGTTAAGACGCAAGTTGACTAAATGCAAATTTTCAAGACTATCGCGATCTTTATTTATGATTGATGGGTTTAAATTTCTTGAGATTTTTAATTAAAAACTTTTTTTTAATATTGGGCTTATTATTTTCAGCCTATTTTTTAGTTAACTTATTTTTATTGATTCCTTATTTTCTCCCAGCCGGTGATGATCTTTTTGGCGCCAAGCAATTATTAGATAAAGGCTTCTGGGGGATGAATAGTTTTATCTTCATGTCCTGGGATGCGAGGTATACCGCGACTTTTTTATCTTCTTCTTTTTTTTATTTAGGCGGCTTGGATCATTATTGGCTTTCTGGATTATTTTTATTAATCGCCAGTTTTTTTTCATATTATTTTTTATTCGCTCAAATTATGCCTAAAGATTCAGAGCCTCAAAATTTAAAAAATAGTTGTTATAGACACTGGCGCTTATTTTCTTTCACGCTTGTTTTTTTAATTTCTTATCTTGCCATCAGTAAGCCAGGCGCGACGGGTGGGGCTGATTTTGTTTTAGTCGGCCAGTTTTTATACAACGCCGGGTCTTATTGTTATCAGACGTCTTTGATTTTTAGTTTTCTAATCTTGGGATGCTTAATCCAGTATTTTAAAAAACCTAAAAAACTAACATTTTTTATTATTTTATTTTTATTGTTTTTATTGGCGGGGACTAATGAAGGCACAGCGATTTTACTAGTCCTAGTCTTGCTTTATGGGGTCTATCAGACTTCTTTAAATAAAATTTTTTTAAAGCAAAAAATTAATTCAAAAAATTTAAACACCTGGCTCTGGTTCGTATTAGCTTTAATTATTTTCATGGTTTTTGTAATCAAAAGCCCGGGGGATCAGGCGCGAATTTTATATTACCAGCTCAAGCCCGATCAGTTTCCTGGGACTTATGACTTTGTTTTAAGTTTTGGGATTTCTCTTTGGCAGACTTTTTTTGTTTTATTTTATTTTCTGCTGAACCCGCTTACTTGGTTATTAGCCTGTATTTTTTATCCAGAATTAAAATTATTCAGACAATTTAGAAAAAACTTTTTGCCCAAAGAAGATTATTGGTTAATTTTTATTGGCTTAATTTTTATGGGGTTTTTCTTAGTCGCCTGGGAAATGGCCTGCTTTGCGCCGCCGAGATATTACGGCGTGATGGCGACTTTAGGATTTTTTCTAGTGTTAGATTTTTTAGCTGGATTGGGAGAATTTATTAAATTAAAAATGAGTTTTTTAAATAAAAATTATTTTTCTTATTTTTTAATTAGTTTTCAGATTTTTTTATTTTTTATTTTAATTATTTTTAATCATATTTTTATTCCTGTTCTTTCAGATTTAATTCAATCCAGGCCCATAGCCCAGCAATTTGATCAGATTTATTTTTCTATTGTTCAAGAATTAAAAACGGCGCAAAAATTAGGCAAAAAAGAAATTATTTTAAGACGAGACCAGCTTTTACCTCAGACGCCGATCTTGGATTATTTTATTGCGGTTCAAAATGCGCATATTCAAAATTTAGTCACAGAGGATCAGCGGCGGGCGTCGTTAGCTAAAGATTTGGCGGTGTATTACGGCGTAGATAATGTTGTATTGGAAAGCCCGGATGGGAAATCAAGTATTCCAATAAAGCGGCAGAGTTTGGTGAAGAAGTCTTAGTTCCCTGGTATATACTGCCGGCCGTTTTTTATTTCCCATTTTTAAAATCTATTTTTTTATTTTAAATTTTTATTTTTATTTATTAGGCAGCAACATGGCTAAGTCATCTTCGAATCCATCTTCTAATTCTTCCCAATTTTCTCCAAAAAATAATCTAAGCGCTGGTGATTTTTTTAAATTAAGGCTCAAAGAAGTCAGCTTATTATTTATCTTAGCCGCGGCTGTTTTTATGTTATTGGCCCTGGGGACTTATCACCCAAGTGATCTTGGCTGGTCTCACAGTGGCAATGGGGTGACTCTCAATTCAGCTGGGAAATTAGGGGCATTCTTAGCCGACTCTGCTTTGTCTATGAGCGGATTTTTTGGCTATTTAATTCCCTTTATTATTTCTCTCGGCGTCTGGGTTTTATATAAGCAAGAGCGTCAGCGTTATTTTTATTTAGTCCATGGCATGCAAGTTTTAGGTCTCATAGGTGTTTTGGTTTTTGGGTCTGTTTTATCTAGCTTTGTATTAGCCGGCCACGGGCTGTATTTGCCCCAAGGCCCAGGCGGGATTTTAGGTGAAGTGGTCTTGAATGCCCTGATTCCAGAGTTAAACCACTGGGGTTCTTTAATTATTAGTCTTGCTGGATTTTTTATTAGTTTAACTTTATTTAGCGGCTTGCAATGGGTTCTAGTGATCCAGAAGGGGATTCAGGGCTGGATTTATTTAATTAAATTGCTGTTTGATGGGTTGAAAAAATTAAAATCTAAATGGGACGCTGGTGCTGAAGCTAGAGCTTTAAAAAAATCCCACAAACAAGAAGCCAGACAAGCGGCCCGCGCTTTAAAATTAGCGGCCAAATTTGGCTCAAGCACTGCTGTATTTAATCAGGTTAATCAGCTTAATCAGGCCCAGGCGCAAAATTTACCTCAAAATTTTTCCCAAAAGATCGAGCCGTCTATTTTTTCCAGAGCGAATTTATTTAAAAAATCTTCTAGCGAGTCAGATGATTTAGAAGTTCTAGAAGATCTAGAAGATTCAGAGACTGAAGAAGAGAGTGAGCAAGATCTAGAAATTATCAGTACAGATCCTTTTGCAGACTTAGCTGAAGAGGGTGATCAGATGGATCTGGCTATTCCAAGCTCGCCAAAGTTATCCAGAGTGAAGCCTGAAAAAAGTCAGGGGCATCCTGTTCAAGATTTAGCGCCTATGACTAATAGCTCGCCGATTAGAAGACACTTTAAGGGCAAAATACCCTCTATAGAGCTATTAGATGATCCTGAAGAAAAATCGATCCAAGTGTCCGAGCAAGCGCTGGCTCATATGGCCTGTTTATTAGAAGAAAAATTGGTGGATTTTGGTATTACAGCCAAAGTTGTGGGCGTCTGTCCAGGTCCAGTTGTTACCAGATATGAGTTACAGCTAGCCCCTGGCATGAAAGTCAGCAAGTTGTCTAATTTAAATAAAGATTTAGCCAGATCTTTATCAGCTATTTCTGTACGCATTGTCGAAGTGATTCCTGGGAAGCCCTATGTTGGTATAGAAATCCCCAATGAAAAGCGCCAAATAGTCAGATTAAAAGAAGTTTTAAAAAGCAAAGCATTCACGCAGCCCAAGATGCCTTTATTAATGGCCTTGGGTAAAGATATCTCTGGTGAGGCCGAAGTGGTCAATCTAGAAAAAATGCCGCACTTACTCGTCGCTGGGACGACAGGTTCGGGTAAATCAGTGGGCTTGAATGCCATGTTGCTCAGCATGTTATTTAAAGCGACGCCTGACGAATTAAGATTAATCATGATTGATCCCAAGATGCTGGAATTATCTATCTATGAGGGTATTCCGCATTTATTAACGCCCGTGGTCACTGACATGAAAGAAGCGGCCAATGCCTTAAGATGGTGCGTCAAAGAAATGGATCGCAGATATAGACTCATGGCGTCTTTAGCTGTGAGAAATTTGGCGGGCTATAACCAAAAAGTATCCGATGCCATTAAAGCTAAAGCACCCATTCAAGACCCAATAGTCAAACAATTAAATCCCAATATGACTGAGATACCCACCCTAGAGCCGATGCCTTGCATTGTTGTTCTAGTGGATGAATTTGCGGACATGATGATGGTCGTGGGTAAGAAAGTCGAAGAGCTGATTGCAAGATTAGCCCAGAAAGCTCGAGCAGCTGGGATTCATTTAATATTGGCCACTCAAAGACCGTCAGTAGATGTCATTACTGGGCTGATTAAAGCCAATATTCCAACAAGAATGGCCTTTCAAGTCTCTTCAAAAATAGATTCCAGAACTATTCTGGATCAGCAGGGTGCTGAGCAATTATTAGGTCATGGGGATATGCTTTATTTACCTCCAGGCGCTGGGGTTCCCACTCGGGTTCATGGGGCCTTTGTCGCAGATCATGAGGTCCATAAAGTGGTTCAAGCTTGGAAAGAATTAGGCGAGCCAGAATATATCGACAGTATTTTGCAGACTAGTTCCAGTGATGATCCGGCTTTAGGTGAAAGTGATGAGGAAGAAGATTACGAGCAAGATGAGCTTTACGACGAGGCTGTAAACCTAGTCATAGAAAGCGGCCGGGCGTCTATTTCCATGGTCCAAAGAAGATTAAAGATTGGCTATAACCGATCAGCCAGATTGTTAGAAGCCATGGAAGCTGCTGGCATTGTCAGCGAAGTGATGCCCAATGGGATGCGGGAATTATTAGTCAATAACCGGCCGGATTAGAAGTTTAGAAAGAGGTTTATCTAAATAGATCTATTTGAATAGAGCTATTCAAAGCCAAAATCATCCACCTCTGAATCAGAAGCTGTTGGAGAAGCAGACCATCTAGACCAAGATGTATCAGACCAAACGCTAGAAGCGCTAGGGTTAGTTTCAGATCCAGTTTCAGATCCAATTTCAGATCCGCTTGTATGCATGGCATCTGAACTCCTGCGTCTTCTTCGTCTTGCCGGTCTTCCTAATCTTCCAGAATGAGATTGGTTATAACTATTCTCTTCCACATCATTTTCTGACTCAGATCCTGATTCATCGTTTGATTTTGAGTTTGAATCATCATCTTCAACGATTGAAAACCTGGGAACGATTGAAAACCTGGGAACGAAAGAATAGCCAAAGGCGATGCTCGTCCTCGGAGGCTGCTCCAAGGGAATATTGTTGGGATAAGTAAGATTAAGAGAGGGGGTTGCTAGAGTGAGTGCTCTCGCGGTGGTCTCTGGACTCATGGCTGTAGAGTCTGAATCAAAGGCAGTATCGCTATTATCAACATCACTATCAGTACTGTAGTCATCTAGAGATGGGCCCTCTAGGCCTGATGAATCATCTTCAGGGTCACTAATTTGAAGTGACTGATCTAGATCAGCCACCTCTTTATAAGTTTCAAATAGTGCTAGTACGTCAATGGGTATGTTTTCTTTAGGGGTGTCTTCATATCTTTCTTGCAGTGGGGCAAGTCTTGCTCTTAATAAATTTAAAAAATAGCGGTAATTATCTAATTCTAGAATCTGGTACAAATCTTCATCATGGCTCAAAATCTCAGAAAGACATGAAAAAGCGAGTGTTAATGCAGGAATCGAGAGATTTTCAGAATCTTGATAAAGATCAAAAGGCAGTGAGCTAGCGTCAGGTAAAAGAGTCATGAGTTGAATAAATAGGGCTTCGGAATCTCTCGAAGGGAGATTTCTAGTCTGAGTTAATAAAACATGAATCCAGTCGCCTATTTGTTTTTTTGTTGCAAGATTAGCGTCTGCTTCATCGGTGGAATTAAACGCATAAATCCATTGAGCCATGGAGCCGGATAAGGTTTTTTTGGGACTACTATCAGCTGAATAATTGAGTAATGCATTGAGGGTTAGTGCAAGTGAGGAAGGCATCTGACTGATCATCGATAAGATACAGCCTGGCCTAAACACTTGTTCGAGATGACTGGTCCTTGGTAATTCTAAAGGACGTGAGGGTAAGGCTTGAAGATGTGCCTGGAAAGAGTAAGTCCTGGGGTCAAAGCGAAAGACACTGTCTAATTGTCTCCCTATTCGAAGTAGAGGGCTGCCAATAGAAAAGTCTGCGCTGAGTCTGTCATAGATCGTCGAGGCTATTGCTTGAAAGGGAAGCAATGGGGCCATTGTTACAGAGATATGCGCAGCTTCCACCTGTTCACTTTCACTAACGACAGAAATTAAAGGATATTCCATATTTAAAATAACAAAAGATAGTAAAGCGGGATGGCTTGGATGTTGAGTTTTGTAAGCGTTCCATGTTTTTTGAAATTGCACTACGCCATCTATGTCTGCTAATAGCCCTTGCCATCTTAAAGCAAGGTGATGGTGGAGGGTGGGTGAGTGGTCAAAGTTTTGTTCCCTGGGTAAATAATCCAACAATGCCTGGACTTCTGTTAAAACTTCGGATTCTTTTTTTGGGAATAAAGCTAGTTTTTGAGCTTCTAATTCGCCGATTTTTTGAACTGGAAAATTTTGATAAGTGCAAGTTAAAACAAGATTGCTGAGATTCTCATAAGTTAATTCCAGTTGGCTCAATTTTAAATTATTAGCAGCGATGGGATCTTCTTTTTCTAGGGTCTCTAATCTTGTTTTTAATAGCTCTGGGTCTATTGGATTGGGCACGGGTTCTGGGTCGTCGCCCATAAAGAAATTATTTATTTTTTGAATGGACTCCAGACTTAAACCAAAGCAGTAAGATAAAACCGTATCTTGATTGGAATGATTTATTTTTTCTATTTCTTGAGGAATTTGTGCTGTTTGTTTTTCATAGAGCGATTGGAAATCAGGGGAAAAAGGGTTGTAGGACTTGCCTGGAATTAAAAGCTGATATTTTGGGTCTTGGCCCAGTAATCTAATAATCTCTGGCTGATCAAATTTGGCGCAAACTTGGCTGGCAATACTTAGTAGGTCGGCTGTTTCAATATAAGAATTAAAATCATCAGCTATTTTTTCTATAAAGGGAATGCCGAATATTTTATAAAGGCCATCAAGAACCACATGGGCACGCGCCGCTGGGATGACTAAAGAAAATTTTTCAAGATACAGCGCGACAGCCCCGTCGATTTCAAGCTTGATGGCTTCTTGTAAGGCTTGATTCGGCTGATCTGAAATTTTTAAAGCAAGTTCTGCAAGAACGGCTGAGACATCCCCATGACAATGGGTCAGCTGAGAGCAATTGACGCTAATTTTTTCTTTAATGACTTCGGGTAAAACATCTTGATCTAAGAGATTTTTAATTTTTAGTTTGAGCTTAATTAAGCCCATGGAAATCATGGCGTATTGCGCAGGTGTATTACTATAAGCAATGGTTTGATGAATAAATGCTTTAAAAAATTCATCAAAAAACCCCTGATTTTCTAAACTTAAGTAAGATCGAATATCTCTCGCTGTGGCTCTTAAGATATGAAAAACAAGTTCTGAAGGACCGGCGGATGGGCCTATGAAAGGCTCAATGCCGAGTTCAGTCAGCAGTGCTTCCAGTTGGCTTGTTTTTTCTTCAGGAGATTCTTGGTCGAATTTTGATAAATTTTCTGAGAGATTTTCTGAAGGCTGATTGGCCGTATGAAACTGGATAAGAACTTCAGCATATCTTGCGTGTTGGGCTTCTGTTGCTGGATCAGGCTGGGATGATTCAAAAATTTTAGGGTAATTCACCAGGCCAAAAGATCGAGGGATTAAGCAATTTTCTGGAAGAAGATGAGTAAAACGTTCGAGTGAAGCGGGTAAGCTCAAGAGTTTGATTTGGTATTTTTCAATCTTGGCTTTTAAAACAGTAAAGAAATTCTCCCCTGGATTTTTTTTCGAGATCTTATGCAGTAATTCTTGAAGCTCAATAGAGTTTCGACACAAGACAGCCGCAGTGGAAAAAGAATTTAACTCAAGGGCTTGGTGAAAGTAAGATGGGTGTTCTGAAGTTCCAGTAATTGGATTAAGTAGATAAGGATTTGCACCATAAGCCAAGAGTAATTCAAGTAAACGAGGGGAATCATTCGTAATGCAGGTGTTTATTGCAGCGACCCAAGAATCTGTGTTGTGAGAATCGGTCAAAATCGCGCCATTTTTAAGTAATAACTCTACGAGTTCAAAATTATCCAGTTGCACAGCGATTTCTAGAGGAGAGTCGCCTTCAGTGTTTCTTTCAAACAGTAGGTTGCTATGGCCAGCATTAATTAATTCCTGGATTTTTTTTAAATCTATTTCTTCTGGGCTTTTAGATAACTCTTCAAAAAACTGCTGTTGATTTCTTTCTAGTGCTGTCTCTGTTAATGGGTTTGATAACAAGGAGGCCGGAGAATTTTCCTGGTCCTGTAGCTCAATGGCTGAGTTATCCTCGCCGTCTGGGCTTCCTGACGTACCTGACATAATTAAGATCTCTTTTTTATTGTTAATTTTTATTGTTAATTTTTTTAACAGCGCATTGTTATTGTTTTATCGCTGGATTTCAGTCATTTTTTAACAGTTTTAGTCCAGTTTTTTTTATGCCTTTTATTGTTTTTTTTTATAATTTTATTTTTTTAATTTCAAGCGCTGCTCTTGCTTCTTGCTGGGAGATTCCTAAAAATGTCGGGCTTATTTTTATGGGTTTTAACAAGGATGAGTTGGGTGAGTTTCATGAAATATTTAATCAGCAGGTTGCTCGTCCTGTCTTTGATTTTTTTAAGTCTCAATAGCTTTGCAGACAACGTCACCGTAAAGCTTGTGACACCTGGGGATTTACTAGCCAGCTATTTAAAAAATTTGAATCAATTCTCAGCAGATATTTCAGAGAGTTTAAAAGCAGACTCTGGAGAAAATATTAATAATACGGGCCATGTTTGGATCGAGCGGCCTAATAAATTCCGCTATGAGATTAACTCCCCAGAGACTCAAATATTTGTGAGTGATGGCAGGAATCTTTATGACTATGAGCCTGATTTGATGCAAGTCGTGGTCAGGCCTTTGGATCAATCAATCTCTCAAACGCCATTGCTTTTATTATCTAGCGGTGCTCTTGGGCTTGAGAAGAAATTTAAGATTAGTTTTTTAAATTCGGGAGATAATCATCAATTTGTATTAATTCCGATTGCCCAAGATGGTTTAATTAGCCAAGTGGTTTTGAGTTTTGATCCTAAAAATATTCCAGAAAAAATGCAGGTATCTAATTCTTTTGGGCAAATCACAGAATTAAGTTTTAGCAAAGTCATAGAGAATCAAAAGATTGATCAAAATCAGTTTGAATTTACAGCGCCAAAGGGCGTGGACGTTCTGGAGGCTTAAATAAAATACAAAAATTCCGGAAATAAAAAGGGCGGACACATAGGTCCGCCCCTACAGAAGATACTGTTAAGTTATTACTGAGCAGTATCTTCTTTTTTCTTAGCCAATCCTGCGAAGCTTTTGAAACGTTTATTAAACGTATCAACACGGCCTTCGGTATCCATGAGTTTTTGTTTGCCCGTATAGAACGGATGGCATTCGGAGCAGACCTCAATATGAAGTTTGCGGCAGGCGCTAGAGCCTGTGGTGAATTTGTTGCCGCAGCTACAGGTGACGTCAACTTGGTCGTATTTTGGATGGATATCAGCTTGCATGGGAGGTCCTTAGTTAATCGGCATCGCCACTGTCGGTTTTATATAGATTTATATAAGACAGCACCATGCCCCGTTTACAAGAGGCGCGGATTTTATACAATCACCCGCCGCTCTTCAATCTTTTTTTTTGGAGTTTTTTAATGATTTTTTTGATGATTTTTTAAAGGATTCTTCCAGTGCAATTAATGGCCTATTTAAAACAAAACTTATCTACTTTTCGTAAAAGTGAAAGATTACTAGCCGACTGGATTCTTCAAAATCCCCAAAAGACCACAAAACTTACTATTAAGGGACTATCTTTTTTAACCCATGTCTCAGAGCCTTCTATTGTCCGATTTTGCAGGACAGTGGGCACCAAAGGCTATGCGGATTTTAAATTAAAACTGACAGAACACTTGGCTTCTGGTCAGACTAATTCACATTTAGATCTAGAGGCTCCTATTGCGCCAGGAGCTTTAAGAAATCATGTGATTGATTTGGCTCGCCAAGCTTTAACAGAGTGCAAATTAGAGTTGTCAGATGAGGCGCTGGAATATGCGATCTATCAATTAAATTCTGCGCCTTGTGTGATGATTGCAGCCGTGGGTGTTTTCGAATCGGATGCCATGAGCTTGTATATTTCTCTTTGGTCCAAAATCAAAAAAATCGGTCTGATTCGAGAGCCGGAACAGCTCAGTGTTTTGAAACTAGAGGGTGATTTTTCCAAGCAACACCCTTGGTGTTTTTTAATCGATGATGGGTCAGCGCTCGCAGAAAGAACGGCGCTTTTAGCCATGGAGCTGGGGTATAAATTATTTATTTTGGCACCCTTGGGCTCTGCGTTTGAAAAAACAGCAGAGATTGCCTGGTGTTTTTCTAAGAGCGAAGAGGCGTTTGGGTATCCCTTAAATTTTCAAATGAAAGTCACGGCCAGTATTGAGATGATCAAGCATGGCGTGAATTTGGATTCCGCTGGTAAATTACAAAAAAGATTAGTGCCCAGTTCAAAAAGTAAGAATATGCAATCTAAAAAAATAGCTCATTTATCTAATCTTCAAGCTGAGCTTTGGTAAATTATTTTGGGCAAATTATTTTTATGATTTTAAATATCGATTTTTTAAGTCCAGAATTAACTTATAAAAGACAGCATGGGGGTGGTTTTGGCTTAGCTATTGCCAAAGCCTGTGGTTTAAAAAAGTTTTTAAAAAATAATAAAACTCCAAAAATAATCGATGCAACCGCAGGCCGCGGCGAAGATGGGTTTTTGTTGGCATCATTAGGTTCTGAAGTGTTTATGATTGAAAGAAATCCAGAGGTCTTTCAATCTTTATCTCTGGGCTTAACACAGGGTTTAGCTCAAGCAGAAGCTGATAAAGATTTAGAGTTAATAAAAATATTTTCTAGAATATTTTTATATTTTGGGGAAGCGCAAACGTTAATCCCCAAAATAAATTTAGAGCAGGGTGGCTTGATAGACCTTATTTATCTAGACCCCATGTTTCCGCATCGAACTAAATCAGCCTTGGTTAAAAAACCTATGAGAGATTTAAGAGAACTAGTAGGCGACGATCTGGATGCTGATGCTTTATTAGAACTGGCCAGAGCGAATGCTCGAAAAGTGGTGGTCAAAAGGCCTAAGAAAGCTCCGTTTCTGGCGAATAAAATAACTAAAGATCAGCTGGTTGGTGAAAGCTCTCGGTTTGATATTTATCCGGGGTTTATTGGCTAAGCGATCCCAGCGAATGAATACAAAGAGCGAGATCTTTTAAATTGGCCAATAAAGTACTTAAAGCCGCGGCATCTTCTGGTAATTCTATTTCACACTCTCTTTGAATCTCTGTAATAGATTCAATCTCATCTTCGAGGGCTAATAAAATAGGGTCATTCTTAGCTTCTGGATCTAGAGAATTTAAATAGGCAATGGTCATATTTAATAAATCTTCGAGCGGATGATGCAGAGCCCCACGAACATCCGCCCTAAATCCATGCTTAATAATTTGATGTATCGCTTGGGTGAGCTGAGCAATGGATTCTATGAGCGCATCAGATTCGTCAAAGTCAGAATAATTAATTAAAGCCTGGGTGGCTTTGAGAAAATCTATTTGGGCCTGATTTAATTTAGGGGTCACGCGGCCTTTGATTAAGCCAAAAATACAACCTGAAAAATAAGAAATATAGCTTTGATAAAAATCCCCTAAAGCTTCTTGTTTAATCATGAAAGTCTTCTCCAGGGTTCTAAAGCTTGAGTGAGTGACTCAAGATCTCTGTAAGTATTAAAGCTGGTATAGATAAAAGCCTGAAGGGCCATGTGAGCCTCGTCATAATTAACTCTCAGATCTTCATAGTCCTGATTTAAATCAGTGATTTTATCTTCATCATCATCTTCTTCATCCTCTTCATCTTCTAAATCCATTGAGAAAAATAACTCTTCGTCTGGATCCAGGGGATAAGCTTGATGAAACGCTTCTTCTAGGACCATGATTTGGCGTTTTAATAATTGTAAGTTGGGCTTGGTTTTTAATTTAGGTTTCTCAAGATAATTCACCAGGGATTCTAGAAATTGGCTCAGCATGGAAGAAAATTTTAATAATTTATCTTTAAGGGTCAGCGTTTCAGGGTCTTCCATAATTCGAAATCTAATACAGCCCAGAGAGATTAAATCTAGAGCAACTTGTTCGATATTTTCTAAAAGGATTTTTGAGAATAATTTTAATTTTTCTGAAAGGTTTTTTTCAGAAATTTCTTGAGAGATAAATAGATTTAATTTGCTTATTTTTTTTCTTAGGTCAGCTCTGGCTAAACTTAGTCTTTTTTCATGGGCGATCTGGGAGCGTTGGTATTGGCGGGTTAGATAAGATTTCTCTTGCAACTGATTCAGCTTTATCAAGGCTTGAAGGGCCGCAGATAGTGGGGAAAGATTGATAGGGCTTGAGCTTGGCATAGGGACTTCTGAAGTGCTAATTAAATTTTAAGTTCTGAATATTAGACTAGATAATTATCTTTATAAATAAGCTCAAATTTTTAAATTAAAGCTGGAATTAAACATGGCTTTTATCTATATAGGTCAGATCTCTCACAGAGATCAACAGAAAGTTCTTCTAGACAATGGTTTTATGCGTGGCAAAATTCAAGCTAGTTAAAAGCGAAAGCTTCTTAGGGGTTGTAGATAAGTATGAATAAACATCAAGGTTCACCAGGTTTAGACTCAACAGACCAGTTGAGCGACAAGCTATTGAAGCTTCGTGCTTATCAAGAAGTTCTGAAAGGCAAAGCGATAGAGCTACAAAAAAAGAATGAAGTATTAAAAGCTAAAGAAATAAAACTACTGGAATATAGAAAGCAAATATTGGAAGCTTTAAGACAGTTACTTTTAGAGGACCCTAGAATCGGTGATAATAGAAACTTAATGAAAAAGTATGACGAGTTACTTGACTCCATCACTTTAGATGTGAAGTATGACGACGATCGATTGATGGGCTAGTTAGTAAAAAATTAGAGTTTATAAAAATTAAAATTAAGAAGAGCGGAGAAATAAAATGAATGTCAGTGGAAGAGTAGCGAGAATAGAAAGTCTGATGAGTCGGACTGATGCTCAGCTTGATCGTTTGAATGGTGTCACTGGGACTTTATCGGTACCTTCGGAATCTTCAACAAGACCGACATCTAGATCTAGTTGTCTATTTGATAAAGGTTCTGTTAGCAGCCTTGATCAACAAGCCCATCAACCAGGTTAAATTTCGGATCCTTTCCAAAAACACTCCTTCGGGGGTGTTTTTTTTTACTCTGTTTTTTTTAATAGATTGGTCAAAGAAAAAGGGGGCAAATCTTGTATTCAATGGCACTTACTTAAGGATTAGGCAAGGCCTGGGTTGCTTCATTGAATCGACAATCTTTGCTAGGTAAAACGACAAGCATTACTAAAGTGATGGGCTCTCTAAATCTCTGGTGTCACTGGTGTCAGAAGGGCAAGCTGCTGCAGCCCCAGCTCCTCTAGATACCCCTGAAGCCACAACACGGAAAACTGCTGCAGCCCCAGCTCCTCCAGATATCTCTGAAGCCACAAGGCCAGCACTACATCGCTCTTTCCACACTTTTTCTACAAGCTCAATGCATGTCTCAGTAGCCGATTGGGTCTGAGAAAACACCCTCATTGTATCCCTCAGTTGATCCCCCAGTTGATCCATTTCTTCTAAAAAAGACGCAAGAAAGAGCATACGAGGACGCGATAGAAGCTTTATTTCTTCCAGCAGGATTTTAGTAAACTTTAGGCGCGGATCCGCCAACAAAATCTTTAATTTTTCTAAAGAAGCCTGTTTTACCGCCAGCCATAAAGCGGTCTTCCCAGAAGCATTTTCCCCATTAATATCTGAAAAATTTAAAATAAGAGAGAAGAGATCCAGAGGTAAGAACATTATCACAGCATAGTGAAGAGGCGTATTCCCATGCCTATCTTTCATGTCTTTTTTCACTCTCTCAGATTCCACAAGCATGCGCAGTATCCGGACACGTTCTTCTTTTTGATCCCATCTAAACCAATGAATTGCAAAACAATCAATCGCGTAGTGAAGCGCCCCCTGCCCAATGTGGTTAAGCGTCTCAGATGGCCGATTGGGATCTACATACTTCAATAAAAACCCCGACTGCTTCAACACAAGGACCGTATATAGCAGCTTCTAAAATACTCTCATGATCTGTCGTTTTATACGACTGTATATAATCAAATATCTCCGAATCGTTATAACCACCAAGTTCCTCATAAAGACCTCGTCACTCCATCTTCTGGGCTAACAGATCCCACCGTACCAGCACCTGCCATATTTTTTCCTTGTTTTAATCATGAAAGAAATTAAAAAACACCGCGCACATCATCTCAAAAAAACTGCAAGAAAAAAAAGATATAACCAGCATTGAGTGGGATTTAAACTGTCTTTTTTTTAGAAATTTTTGTAGAGGGGAATCTTGTATTCGTCTCGTGATGATTCTTGGAACAATCTTGTTCACAATACGACCCTTCGCCATCCTCCAACGGGACGAACATGAAGTTTGCCCCTCCACCATTATTTAGATAGAGGTATCTTGAAAATCTTATGAGCAAGCATTTATTCAAATCGACGGTCCTGGTCGGATCGATGACTTTAATTTCGAGAATCTTGGGTTTACTCAGAGAAGTGGTTTTTGCGATTGTTTTTGGCGCGACAGCCCAGATGGATGCTTTTTTAGTCGCTTTTAAGATCCCCAATTTTATGCGCCGATTATTCGCTGAAGGGGCCTTTGCTCAGGCTTTCGTGCCAGTCTTATCAGAGGCAAAAGCTAAATATTCAGAATTCGAAGTAAAAGACTTAATTGCCCATGTGGCGGGGTTTTTAGGCTTAGTAGTTTTTATCTTTTCTTTACTGGGCATGATTTTTTCTTTCTTTCTAGTCTTTGTGTTTGCGCCAGGTTTTTGGCATGACCCCGCGAAATTTTCTCTCACAGAAAGCATGCTGCGCATCATGTTTCCCTATTTGTTTTTTATTGCGCTGACAGCGTTGGCAGGCGCTGTTTTAAATACTTATGGGAAATTTACGGTCCCAGCGCTCACGCCGACTTTATTAAACATAGTGATGATTGCCGTGACTTTATATTCAGCCCATCGCTTTGTGCATCCAGAACTTGCCGTGGCCTGGGGGGTAAGCTTGGCGGGCTTACTTCAGCTCTTATTTCAAATCCCATTTCTCTATCAATTAGGCTTGTTGACTTGGCCCAAAATTAAATTCGCCACTTCTCATCCTGGCGTGAGAAAGATTTTAAGACTGATGGTGCCTGCTATTTTTGGCGCCTCCGTCGTTCAGATAGGCCTATTAATCGACACTATTTTTGCCTCTTTTTTACAGACAGGGTCCGTTTCTTGGCTGTATTACTCGGATAGATTGCTGCAGTTCCCCCTGGGGATTTTTGGTGTGGCCTTAGGCACAGTCGTATTGCCCCATCTCTCCAGCATGCATGCGAAATCGGATCAGACTAGTTTTAATAGCTCTTTGAATTGGGCCTTAAAACTAGTTTTAATTTTTGCTTTGCCAGCGGCAGCAGGATTGGCGGTTTTAGCTAATCCAATGGTGGATAGTATTTATTGCTACGGAAAATTTAATGCTCTTGACGCCCATAACACCGCTTGGGCCTTGATTGTTTTTTCTCTAGGTTTGTTTTTTTTCATAGCCGTTAAGGTCTTAGTCAGTGCGTTTTATTCCAGACAAGATACGAAAACGCCGGTAAAGATCGCCGTGATCGCGCTCATGATTAATGTTTTATTTAATTTTATCTTGATTCACCCATTGGCTTACTTAGGGATTGCGCTGGCGACGGTGATTACCTCTGTTTTTAATGTCGGTGCTTTAGTTTTTATTTTATTAAAAAGAAAGATCTGGGTCTTGGATCACAGCTGGTTAAAAATATTGTTCTCTGTGATTTTTGCGGTCTTGGTCATGAGTTTAAGTTTATTTTTTATCTCTAATTTATTCCCTTGGCTCTTGATAGGCCTGATCTCTCGAGCTTGGCATTTAGTGCTTTTATTAATTGTAGGCACGGTGATTTATTTGGGAATTTTAGGTGCTTTGGGGATTCGCCGATGTCTTTAAATCAAAAATTAAAAATAAAACTAATTCGCGGGCTTCATAATTTAAAAAATTTTAAAATTAAAAATTCTGGGCCATCCGTCGTCACCATTGGCGCTTTTGATGGCATGCACCTCGGGCATCAAGAAGTTATAAACAGCCTGAAAAAATATCCTGGAAAAAAAGTAGTCATCATGTTTGAGCCTGTTTTGCCCAAAGAGTTTTTTTCTAAAAGTCATATCCCCAGGCTATCTAGGCTGAGAGATAAATTAATTTTTTTAGACCAGCTGGGCATAGACGCTGTTTTATCTATTAAATTTGATCAAAAATTTTCTGAAATAAGTCCAGATGATTTTATAAAAAATATTTTAATTGCTGGCCTAGATACAAGATTTTTAATCATTGGCGATGATTTTAAGTTTGGTTATCAAAGAGCTGGGGATTTTGAGTATTTAAAATCAGAAACTTATTTTAAAACTTATCCCACAGAAACTCTTTTAAAAAATCATAAAAGAATTGCGAGCTCTTGGGTCCGAGAATTAGTCATGGCAGGGAATTTTGAAGGGGTGAAAGATTTACTGGGTCGTGCTTATAGTTTAAGTGGCAAAGTCGGGCATGGGGATAAAAAGGGGAGAGTTTTAGGCTTCCCCACTTTAAATATATTTTTATCTAAGCCCATGGCGGTCTCTGGGGTTTATTTAGTGAAAGTCTCTGGGATTAATAATCAAATTTTTTATGGCGTTGCGAATATTGGCACTCGGCCGACTTTGACTCAGGGCTTAAAAAGATTATTAGAAATCCATCTGTTATTAGATGTCCCCCCGTGTAGTGGCGGACCTGTGTGTCCGTCCTATTCCCAGGCCAGAGAGGAAGGCTTAATTCCCAACTGCTATGGCCTAAATATCTCCGTTGAATTTATAAAGAAAATTCGAGAAGAAAAAAAATTTGAATCTCTCGAGGCTCTCAAGGCGCAAATATTAAAAGATGTTTGCTACGCAAAATCGTTGGTTAATCTGGCCTAGATCAGGCTGGAGACTAAGCCCGGCTTAATCTTTTAAAATTAAATTGCTCTTCTGTTTTTAATGAATAAAAAATAGAGGAGCTTGCAATGTCTGGTGTTACTAACTTGCTGACAAGATTGGATGGTCTTTTGACAGAGGGCCAGTTTGATATTTTTTTGAGAAAATTAAGTGATATGGAAAACCCAGGGCGGGGCGCTTTACTGAGTGATGAAGCAGCGCTAGGCGCTTTGGCTTTGATTGTTAAAGATTACCCTCTTGAGCTTGGCCGCATTCCAGAAAGCCAGGAAAGTTTTTTTGATTTTTGTATGCAATCTTTGGATGAACTTCAAACTTCTTCTCAGTCTTCGAGATCTTCAGAATCTTTCCGATCAGGGACTATTAGTCCGTTTTATGATCTGTCGTCTTTTGATGATGGGTCCCGCTCTGGTTATGACTCTGACCTTACTTATGATTCTGATCGGTCAGCTGCTACACCCTAAGCAATTCTTAATTTTCAAAAAATAAAGTGTGCGCCTGAATTTAAAGTAAAAACAAGAATATAAAAATAAAAAATAAAGGAGAGTGAATGTGTCAGGTTCAGATTTGATAGTGTATAGTGGACCCGGTTTTTAAGACAGCAGTTTAAGGTGCATACTGACTCGAACATGGAGCACCCAATGACAGAAATTAAGAAGCGCAAAATATACAGCGCTGAATTCAAAGCTAAGGTCGGCCTT
>Ga0214919_10001052_pt1 | contig 46529 bp, 42 predicted proteins | sample LL1503_MetaG_FD_177994 | JGI IMG/M metagenome (GOLD analysis project Ga0214919, IMG submission 177994) | Freshwater microbial communities from Lake Lanier, Atlanta, Georgia, United States - LL-1503 | ecosystem: Environmental > Aquatic > Freshwater > Lake | place: USA: Georgia | collected... | reverse complement strand
CTGGGCGATGAGAAAAAGCCCTGGGAAATCGGCAAGAGTTTTGACCATTCGGCGCCTATCGGCCCGATCCACAAGCTGGCCGCTACCGGGCACTTTACGCAAGGCAGTATCTGGCTCAAGGTGAACGGCCAAATTAAGCAAAACGCCAATCTGAACCAAATGATCTGGTCGGTGGCTGAGCAAATTTCTAAACTGTCCGAGGCCTTTGAGCTATTCCCCGGCGACATTATTTATTCCGGCACACCGGAAAACGTGGGCCCGGTGGTGCGCGGTGATGTGATCGAAATGCACATCGATGGCCTGCCCAATCTGAGCGTCAAAATCGTCTAGACCGCCACAACGCCTTAGGCGATCAGGTCAAACATCCGGCCGGTCAGGCCATCGGTAAAGTCTTTGACTTGCTGCCCTGCAGTTGGGACGGTGGAAGGGTGCCCTGGCGTTTTTGCCGGTGTTTGAAAGGCCCAGGGGTAGAGCGGCTTTAAATCCTGGGCGCAGCGCCAGGCGCCGGCCAGGTTGCTGCTTTGCAGTGCGGCACCAATTTTGCCAATATGGACGTTGTGGGCCATGTCCTCGTCGTGGCGAACGACGGCGCTGAAAGCCATTCGCGCGGCGTCCAGCCCACCAGTTTGCAGTGCCGCAATAAGCTGTCGCAGGCGCTGGTCGCGCCGCTTTTTGCGGTCGCCCGCGTTCTCACCATAAGGGCCGGTGCGTATATCCCAGCCCATGCCTTGGATCCCAATACCTTGTGCCATGGCGCACTCCTGCGTTGGCTGAAAAGCGCTTGCGCGCCTTAGTATTCCGCCCTAGGGTTCAAGTTTGGAGCTTTGAACGCAGGCGGATGCCTGTAAGCGACGACCAATGATTGCCGCTTAGACGAACTTTTAGCAAATAGCGTGCCAAAAAAGTTGTCCATTTGCTATGCGGCGCCGAGCAGGCTGTGTTCGAAGGCGTATTGTTCCGCCCTCTTCCTAGTTCGTTCTAGCGCGCAACGTAGCCCATGGTCTGCGGGAGCCAGAGCACGATTTGCGGGAACACGGTCATGGCCAAAAGCAGTGCCAGCAGCATCAGTAAAAACGGCCAGCCTTCTTTCATCATGGCGCCTATCGGTATGCCGGTAAGCGCTTTGATGACAAACAACAGCATGCCAAAGGGCGGGTGAATCAGGCCGATCATCATGTTAAGCACCACCAGTACGCCAAAGTGCACCAAGTCGATGCCCAGCAGTTTCACGGCAGGCAGCAGCATGGGCACAAACACCAGCAGAAGCACCGAAACATCTAAAAAGCAACCCAATACCAAAAACATCAGGTTAACGAAGAGCAAAAATTGCAGCCGCGATAGTTGCATGCCTTCAACCCAATACGCCATGGCCTGGGGCACGCCTTCGGCGGTGAACGCGTAGTTCAAGATGAAGGAGCCGGCCAGTATCAGAGTAATAACGGCGCTGCTGCGTGTGGACTCCAGCACCACGGCCCAGAAGCTTTGCCAACTTAAGGCGCGAAACACCAGCGCCGCCAGCACCAGCGCATGCAGCGCGGCGACGGCCGCCGCTTCAGTGGGGGTGAAGGCGCCGCTGTAAATGCCGCCTAGTAGCACCAGGGGCATGGACAAGGGCAGAGCGCCTCGGAAAAATATCTGGGGCCATTGGCGCAAAGGCACCGGCGCTTCACGCGGCATATTGCGCCGGGTGGCGATGATGTGGACCACCAGCATCATGAGCAACGCCATGCACACACCCGGCACCACGCCGCCCAAAAACAAAGCCCCGACCGAAGTGCCCGAGACCAAAGCGTAAATCACCATCGGGATGCTGGGTGGGATGATGGGGCCCAAAGTGGCGCTGGCCACTACGACTGCGCCAGCAAAGCCGGGCGTGTACTCGGGCTTCTTAAGCATTTCGCGGATGGTGACCAAACCCGGCCCGGCGGCGTCGGCAATGGCGCTGCCACTCATGCCGGAAAAAATCACGCTCACCACAATGTCCACTTGCGCTAGGCCGCCGCGCATACGGCCTACCAGAATGCGGCAAAAATCGAAAATACGTTCACTCACCGTGCCTGCGTTCATGATGTTGGCGGCAAACACAAACATGGGGACCGAGAGCAGCACATAGTTGTTGTACAGGCCGTTGCACACTTGCTCGGCCACTAACCCTAAGTCCTGGCCTTTAGCGAGCAGGTAAGCGATACCCCCAGCTAGCATGCCAAAACCGATGGGCATGCGCATCAGCATGGTGACCACCATGACCGCCACCAAGAGCAGCAGGGGCTGGCTCATGGTTTGGACGCCTCGCTCATGTCCTTGTTGCTGATTGCGCCTGTGAGGGCGGCGCTCACCGTGTTATCCATGGGGCTGTCCATGGAGCCGCGCATTGCTTGCACGATCTGCCCCAAACAGCGCAGCACCATGGCCAGCAGCAAAACGATAAAAGGCAGATAGACCGCCATGAGCGGTACGCCCAAAACGGGCGTACCCTCGCGCGCCATAAAGCGCACATAGTCCCAGCTCGCCGGCAGGGCCACCAATGCCAGACCACCCACCAGCGCGTTACCAAGCACTTGCAGTATGCGACGCCAGCGCGCATTAGCCAAATTCCAAATCAGGTCAAAAGCTACGTGCTCGCGCTGCGGCACCATGGTGGCTGCGGCCCACAGAATGATCCAGACATACAGAATGACCGCCGCCTCGTCGCTCCAGGCCAGGGGTTTGTTAAAAGCAAAGCGCGCCGTGATTTGCACCACGAACACCAGAAACAAAGCGATAAATAGCAGGCCGCCGAGCGCCTGTGCGGCCTTGTGCAGCCAGCTCTTCATCGCGCGGGCAAGGCCTTAGCGCACCGCGTTGATGCGCTCTAGCAGACCGGCCGGCCAGGTCTTGGCGTAGTCGGCATTCTGGTAGGCCGCTTGTACGGTTTTGTGGAAGGCATCAAGGTCCGGTGTGCTGACCTGCAAGCCTTCTTTCTTAAAAAAGTCCACTAATTGCGCTTCTTCTTTGAGGCGATTTTCATTATTAAAGGCCGCCGCAGTTTGCGCTGCTGCTTGCACTTTAGTGCGCTGCGCCGGGCTAAGTGCCTGCATGGCTTTGTTAGAAATGGCGATAAACAAGCCGTCAACCAAGTGGCTGGTCAGCACGATTTGTTTGGTAACTTCGTAGAACTTGGCGGCTTTGACGGTGGGCAGCGGGTTGTCCTGCGCGTCGATGGTGCCCGATTTCAGACCCAAGTACACCTCGCCAAAGGCCAGCGGCGTAGCCGTAGCGCCGAGCGCCTCGCCTAAAAATAGCCAGTCTTTGGACCCAGGCATTCGCAGCTTCAGACCTTTGAGATCGGCCGGTGTGCGCACAGTGCGTGCGTCGCGCAAGTTGAGTTGGCGTGTGCCCAGGTAGCAGGTCGATAAGGTACTGATGTCCATTTTGTCGGACACGGTTTTGAAGAGTTCGGCGCCGATCGGGCCGTTAAAAATCTTCTGCTGCTGGCCCGGATCACGCACCACATACCCGGCCGTGAAGATGGAAAACTCGGGCACGATTTTGGCAATATCGGCCGCTGATACGGTGGTCAATTCCAGGTTGCCGCGCGCCATCGCCGCGGGTTCGGCGCCTTGCTTGAACAGGCTGGCGTTCAGATTAATCTGGACATCAAACTCGCCCGGCGCGCTTTTATCCAACTGCTCTTTGAACACCGTCCACATCTTGGCGTGCCAGTCATCGGGCACCGCTGGCGTGGAAATTCGCAAAACGATTTTGCTTTGCGCGGTTGCGGGCAGGCTCTGGGTCAACGCGGCGGCAGCGCCTGCTCTAAGCAGGCTGCGTCGGGACAATGCGCCAGACGATGCCGAAAAGCGGGTTTGCATAGTGGTGTCTCCTGTAAATTTTTTAAGCTTCGCCATTAGGCTGACACTGGTGGCCCCGGCCTTGGCAGGCTTAGGATGCCAGCGCCTCCAGCAACTCGGTCTCAATGGCGATCTGGGTTTTATTGTGCTGCAAAGGCGCGCCGTGAATCAAAAATGTGTCTTCCACGCGTTCGCCCAGTGTCGCCACTTTCGCCAGTTGCACCACGATATGGTGCTGCGCCAGCACGCGGGCAATCGAATAGAGCAGGCCCAAGCGGTCGCTGGCAGAAATATTGAGCAGCCAGTTTTGCGCTTTTTCATCTGGGCGCAGCGTGACGCGCGGCGCAATCGGAAAGCTTTTGACCCGGCGCGATACCCGGCCTTTAATGGGCGTGGGCAGTGGGCCGGCCTGCGCAATGGCTTGCGCCAGATCCGCCTCGATCATGTTGGTCAGCGCCTGGTAGTGCTCCTCCATGCCCGCAGAAGTGACCACTTCAAAGGTATCGAGCGCGTAACCATTTCGGCTGGTGTGAATGCGCGCATCGACCACGCTGAAGGATGCCTGGTCGAAATACCCGCATATGCGCGCGAACAAGTCGGCCTGGTCCGGGGTGTAGACCAGCACTTGCAGGCCCTCGCCCACGGTGGAGCGGCGCGCTCGCACAATGGGCATTTGGGCGTCAACGTGGCGAGAGAGTTGTTTGGCGTGCCATGCAATGTCGGTGGCATCGTGGCGCATGAAGTAGCTCACCTCCAAGGTGTCCCACAGTGCTTTGTGGGCTTCAAAGGGCATGGCATACAGGGCCAACATCACCAGTGCCTCGCGCTTGCGGCTTTCCACTTCGGCCTGCGCGTCAGGCGCCCGCCCACCTAGCGCGCGTGCGGTGTAGCGGTACAGGTCTTCCAGCAATTTACCTTTCCAGGCATTCCATACTTTGGGCGAGGTGCCACGGATGTCGGCCACGGTTAGCAAATACAAAGCGGTGAGATTGCGCTCATTGTCCACGCGCTTTGCAAATGCGCTGATCACATCAACATCGCTGAGGTCAGACTTTTGCGCAACATGGCTCATCGTGAGGTGCTGGGCCACCAGAAACTCGATCAGTGCGGTGTCCTCTGCGCCTATGCCATGCAGTTTGCAAAAGCGCCGCGCCTCTAGGCAACCTAAGTCCGAATGATCCCCTCCGCGTCCTTTGGCAATGTCGTGAAACAAAGCCGCGACGTACAGCACCCACGGCTTATCCCAGCCCGCAGCCAGTTGCGAGCACAGTGGGTATTCGTGTGCATGCTCCACCACAAAGAAGCGCCGTACATTGCGCAGCACGGTCAGAATATGTTGGTCCACGGTGTAGACATGGAATAAGTCGTGCTGCATTTGCCCGACGATGCGCCTGAACACCCACAGGTAGCGGCCCAACACCGAAGTCTGGTTCATGAGCCGCATGGCATGGGTAATGCCGTGGGGCTGCATCAATATCTGGGCAAAGGTGGCGCGGTTGACCGGGTCACGCCTGAACGCGCCGTCCATCAGGGCACGTGCGTTGTAGAGCGCACGCAGCGTGCGCGAGGACAAGCCTTTGATGCCCACCGTTTGCTGATAGAGCAAAAAGGTTTCCAAAATCGCGTTTGGCTGGAGGTGGTACACATCGTCGCTGGCCACATCGAGCATGCCTGCTTTGTCGTTAAAGCGTTCGTTAATAGGACGCAGGCTGTGGGTGGAGGGGTTGAGCCGCTCCTCGATATTCATCAGCAATATCTGGTTCAGCTGCGTGACGGCTTTGGCGGCCCAGTAGTAGCGCTTCATCAGCGCTTCGCTGGCGCGCGCCAGCGCCCGGCCTTCACCGCCACTGTTGCTATAGCCAAAGCTGTGGGCCACGGCGGTTTGCAGGTCAAATACCAACCGATCTTCGCGCCGTTGCGCGGCCAGGTGCAAGCGCACCCGGATTAAAAACAGCAGCGCCTGGTTACGCTCAATGTGCTGGATTTCCAGCGCGGTGGCCAAACCATTTGCCTGCAATTGCTGCCAGTTCTGGCCCAGTTGTGCCGCCTTGGCCACCCACAAAATCGCTTGCAGATCGCGAATGCCGCCGGGCGACTCTTTGCAATTGGGCTCCAGCGCGTAAGGCGTGTCTTCAAACTTGGTGTGACGCTGGCGAAGCTCCAGGGTCTTGGCGATAAAGAAGGCACGCGGGTCCAGCGTATCCATAAAGGCGGTTTTGAACGCTTGCGCCAGTGCCTGGTCGCCGGTAATGCAACGGCTTTCTAGCAATGCGGTTTGCACCGTCACGTCTTTGGCTGCTTCAGTTAGGCATTCGGAAAATGTGCGCACGCTGGAGCCGATTTCTAGGCCCGCATCCCAGCAGTTGCCAATAAAGGTCTCGATGCGCCGCGCGCGCTCAGGGTCGGGCGGCTGGTCCGCCTCATCGGGCAGAAGCACCAGCACATCGACGTCCGAATAGGGAAATAACTCGCCTCGGCCATAGCCACCGACGGCCAGCAACGCACATGGGGCGCCCAGACCAGCCTGGTTCCAGAGTTGAATGAGTAAACCGTCGGTCTGTGCTGCTAGTTGGCGCAGCACCTTGTGCACGCTGCGGGCCGAAAAACCAGGGGTCTGCACCTGCGCCAGCAAGGCCTCTTTGCCGCTGCGGTAGGCGGCGCGAAGGGCTTGCAAATCGCTCATGGCATGCAATGGCCGCTGGCCGCTGGCCGCCGGGCTCAGGCGGGTTGGGACTGCGCGGCAGTCACAAAGGCCGGCGTGTCCGGGCTGCCGGCCGAAAGGGTCAGCACTTCGTAGCCGGTCGACGTGACCAGCACGGTGTGCTCCCATTGGGCCGACAAAGAGCGGTCCTGGGTCACGATAGTCCAACCGTCTTTTTCTGGCCCGTCTTTTATTTCTTTGCGTCCGGCATTAATCATGGGCTCGATGGTGAAGGTCATGCCCTCGACCAGCTTTTCCAACGTACCCGGGCGTCCATAGTGCAGCACTTGCGGTTCTTCATGGAACACACGGCCGATGCCGTGGCCGCAAAATTCGCGCACCACGCTAAAGCCTTGGCCTTCGGCAAACTTTTGAATCGCATAGCCAATATCGCCCAGATGGATGCCGGGCCGCACCATCTTGATGCCGTGCCACATTGCGTCGTAAGTGATAGCGCACAGGCGTTTGGCGGCAATAGAGACTTCGCCCACCATGAACATGCGGCTGGTATCGCCATGCCAGCCGTCTTTGATGACAGTGACATCGATATTGACGATGTCGCCTTTTTTCAAAACTTTGTCACTGGGGATGCCATGGCATACCTGGTGGTTGACGGAGGTGCAGATAGATTTGGGGTAGGGCGTGTTGCCGCCGCCCTTGTAGTTGAGGGGCGCAGGAATGCCCCCCTGCACATCGACGATGTAATCGTGCGCCAGTTTATCCAGTGCATTGGTGGTGACACCGGCTTGCACAAAGGGCGTCAGGTAGTCCAGCACTTCGGAGGCCAGTTTGCCGGCGACCCGCATGCCGGCGATGCCAGAGGCGTCTTTATAGGTAATCGTCATGGGGCCGGATTATCCCACCGGGCTTATTCTTGCTCGAGGAAGCGCTGCGCATCCAGTGCGGCCATGCAACCGGTGCCCGCACTGGTGATGGCCTGTCGGTACACATGGTCTTGCACGTCGCCGGCTGCAAATACGCCGGGCACGCTGGTCATGGTGGCAAAGCCTTTGAGGCCGCTCTGGGTGACGATATAGCCGTTTTCCATGGCTAACTTGCCTTGGAAAATATCGGTATTGGGCGAGTGGCCGATAGCGATAAAACAGCCTTGCAGCGCCAGGTCTTGGGTGCTGCCGTCGACCGTGCTCCTCAAGCGGATGCCGGTGACGCCGGAGGCATCGCCCAGCACTTCGTCCAGCGTTTGGAAGGTTTTTAGCTCAATCTTGCCGGCAGCCACTTTTTCCATCAGCTTGTCCACCAGGATGGGTTCGGCTTTGAACTTGTCGCGCCGGTGCACCAGGTAGACCTTGCTGGCGATGTTGGAGAGGTAGAGCGCCTCCTCCACGGCGGTGTTGCCGCCGCCGATGACGCAGCACAACTGGTCGCGGTAGAAAAAGCCGTCGCAGGTAGCGCAGCCCGATACGCCACGGCCCATAAATGCGGTTTCCGAGGGCAGGCCCAGGTACTTAGCCGAGGCGCCCGTGGCGACGATAAGCGCGTCGCAGGTGTAGCTTTTGTCATCGCCTTTCAGGGTGAACGGGCGCTGACTCAGGTCCACGCTGCTGATGTGGTCAAAAATCACCTCTGTCTTAAAGCGCTCGGCGTGCTCCAAAAAGCGCTGCATCAACTCCGGCCCCTGCACGCCCTGGGCGTCGGCGGGCCAGTTGTCCACATCGGTGGTGGTCATGAGCTGACCGCCTTGGGCCATGCCAGTGATCAGCACCGGCTTCAGGTTGGCGCGGGCGGCATACACCGCGGCGGTATAGCCGGCAGGGCCGGAGCCCAAAATCAGGACACGGGCGTGTGGGGTGGTGGTCATAGGGGGTGTTGGCGCAGTGCGATAGTAGTTAGAAGGAGGGCGCAAGCGGCCAGGCCTGGCGCCTGGAGGGACTTGCAAAAAGCTGGCGCGGCAGTCCGCACGAGAGGCTATTTTACGAAGCCCGCTGCGGTGTCCCGGTGGCCCGTGTGGGTTAAGCTTCGCACCTACAGCGCCCGCACTGCGGGAAAGGCTATTTCACAGACCCCATGACATATTCACTGCATACGCTCAACGCTGACACGATTGATGAGGTTCCCGTCCCTGCCGGTTGGGTGCGTTTTGCCAGTGAAATTGTCCTGTTTCTCGGTTTTTTTATACTGGTTTTCCTGTTGCTGGCCTTTGCCAGCTATTCGGTGCACGATGCGGCCTGGACCACATCTGGTGCGGGCGGAGCGATTGCGAACCGGGGTGGCCGACTTGGGGCTTCGTTGGCGGACATGGGCTATTTCCTGTTCGGTTACTCCGTCTGGTGGTGCTTAGCCTTAGCCGCGATGGCCTGGGGGCGCCTTGCTCTGCGACGCTTTCAGGGACAGTACGGGCCCAGGCAACCGGCCAGGATTGATCATGCAAGCCCGTTATGGGACCGCAATCCCCAAGTTGTAATGGCCGTAGGTTTGGGCCTGTTGTTGGCAGCTAGCACCACATTGGAGTACACCCGCCTATATCGGCTGGATCAGTATTTGCCCGGCTCGAGTGGCGGCGTGCTGGGCTATGTTTTGGGCACGCGCGCCGTGTTGTTACTGGGCTTTGTGGGTTCTGGCTTATTGGCCATCGGCGCGGGTTTGATGGGCTGTTCTTGGGCCTTCCGGTTTTCCTGGCTTCATAGTTCTGAGGCCATCGGCGCATGGTTGGATGCGCGCTGGGAATCGTTTCAGGAGCGGCGCGCTTTGGCGCAGGACCTGGAACTGGGCCAGCAGGCTTTGCGTGAGCGCGAAGTTTCACTGCATCCCGACGGGCCGGCTATGGATAAGGCTAGTGCTGGCGCTGCAGCAGGCGACGATGCACCGGAAATCGCCCCTCTGATGGCGCCCACCGTATTTGCCGAACCGCGCGCGCCGGTAGAGACGCAGCGCATGGTGGAGGTCCCCAAAAGCGTTCGGGTGGCCAAGGAACGGCAAAAGCCCCTGTTTGCGGATATGCCTGATAGCAAGTTACCCCAGGTGGCTTTGCTTGATGAGGCCTTGCTGCGACAGGAAACTGTATCTAACGAGACGCTGGAAATGACCAGCCGCTTGATTGAGAAAAAGCTCAAGGACTTTGGCGTAGAGGTGCGGGTGGTGCTCGCGCAGCCCGGGCCGGTGATTACACGTTATGAAATCGAACCGGCCACTGGTGTCAAGGGCTCGCAAATTGTGGGCTTGGCCAAAGATCTGGCGCGCAGCCTGAGCCTGGTGTCCATCCGGGTGGTGGAAACCATTCCTGGCAAAAACTATATGGCGCTGGAGTTGCCCAACGCCAAACGCCAATCCATTCGCCTGTCTGAAATTTTGGGCTCGCAGGTCTACAACGAGGGCAAGTCGATGCTGACCATGGGCTTGGGCAAAGACATTGTGGGCAACCCCATCGTCGCCGACCTTGCCAAGATGCCGCATGTGCTGGTGGCTGGTACTACCGGCTCGGGTAAGTCGGTGGGTATCAATGCCATGATTTTGAGCCTTTTGTACAAGGCCGAAGCACGCGATGTGCGCTTGTTGATGATCGACCCCAAGATGCTGGAAATGTCGGTGTACGAAGGAATTCCGCATTTGCTCGCACCCGTGGTGACGGACATGCGCCAGGCCGCGCATGGGCTGAACTGGTGCGTGGGCGAAATGGAAAAGCGCTACAAGCTGATGAGCAAAATGGGTGTGCGCAATTTGGCAGGATTTAATGCCAAACTCGACGAGGCCAAAGCGCAAGGCACCTTTATCTACAACCCCTTTAGCCTCACGCCCGAAGACCCGGAGCCGCTGGACCGTCTGCCGCACATCGTGGTGGTGATTGACGAGTTGGCCGACCTGATGATGGTGGTGGGCAAGAAAATCGAAGAGTTGATCGCCCGCTTGGCCCAGAAAGCGCGCGCCGCCGGCATCCATTTGATTTTGGCGACCCAGCGTCCTAGTGTGGATGTGATTACCGGCTTAATCAAAGCCAACATCCCTACGCGCATCGCCTTTCAGGTCAGCAGCAAAATTGACAGTCGCACCATCCTGGACCAAATGGGCGCCGAGGCCTTACTAGGTATGGGCGACATGCTTTATATGCCCAGTGGCACGGGCTTGCCGATTCGCGTGCACGGCGCTTTTGTTAGTGACGAGGAAGTGCACCGTGTAGTGAAGTACTTAAAAGAGCAGGGCGGCGAGCCCAACTATGTCGAAGGTCTGCTGGAGGGTGGAACGGTTGATGGCGAAGATGCACTCGATGGCGATGCCGGCGGCGAGAAAGACCCGCTGTACGACCAGGCCGTGGAAGTGGTTTTGAAGAACCGCAAGGCCAGCATTTCTCTGGTGCAGCGCCACCTGAAAATCGGCTACAACCGCGCTGCCCGTCTGGTGGAGGACATGGAAAACGCTGGTCTGGTTAGTTCCATGAGTTCCAGCGGCCAGCGCGAAATTTTGGTGCCCGCGCGTGCTTCTTGATGCGCTGCGCCTACTGAGAGCTTGCCCGTGATGACATCCCACCAAACCGTGCTGCGTGTAATCAGTGGTTTCTTTGCGCTTTGCTGCATCAACGTGCAGTCTCATGCCACCGGCTTGGAGGCCCTGGAAGCTTTCATCAAAAATACCCGCAGCGGTCGCGCGCAGTTTGTGCAGCAAGTGACATCGCCACCCAAAGAGGGGCAAATGGCGCGCGTGCGCAATAGCAGCGGAAGCTTTGAGTTTGTGCGCCCCAACCGTTTCCGTTTTGTTTTTAAAAAACCGCTAGAGCAAACCATAGTGGCCGATGGGCAAACCCTTTGGCTATATGACGTGGACTTGGCCCAAGCCACGGCACGCAAACAGGCGCAGGCACTGGGCTCTACGCCAGCCGCATTGATCGCCTCTGCTACCGATTTGCGCGCCATGGAGGCAGACTTTGAGCTCAGTAACGCACCGGTTTCTGACGGCCAGGACTGGGTGCTTGCGCGCCCGCGTTCTAAAGACGGCAGTTTGCAAAATGTGCGCATCGGCTTCAAAGGCGTCAACCTGGCGACCCTGGAAATTTTGGACAGTTTCGGTCAACGCTCGGTGATGCAATTTACGCAGTTCGAAGCCAATGCGGCGCTGGATAACGCACTGTTTCAGTTCAAGCCACCCGCTGGGGTAGATGTGCTCAGGCAATAGGCCATGGGCAAGCCTTCAACGCACATACCCCTGGCCGAGCGCTTGCGTCCGCGCACGCTGTCCGAAGTCATCGGGCAGTCGCAGGTATTAGGTGAGGGGATGGCGCTGCGCCTGGCGTTTGAATCGGGCACGCCGCACAGTTGTATTTTGTGGGGTCCGCCGGGCACCGGTAAAACCACAATTGCACGTCTAATGGCCGACGCCTTTGACGCCGACTTCATCAGCATCAGCGCGGTACTCGGCGGCATCAAGGAAATACGCGAGGCGGTGGAGCGGGCGCAGCAATCACAGGGCGGTCTGACGCAGCGGCGCACCTTAGTGTTTGTTGATGAGGTGCACCGCTTTAACAAGAGCCAGCAGGATGCTTTTTTGCCGCATGTGGAAAGCGGTTTGTTCACTTTCATCGGGGCGACCACCGAAAACCCTTCCTTTGAAGTGAACTCGGCGCTCTTGTCGCGGGCGGCGGTGTATGTCTTGCAGCCATTGGGTGAAGAGGCGCTCGCGCAATTGATTGTCAAAGCGCGTGCCTTAGATGCGGTGCCCCCTTTGGACGATGCTGCCGTGCAGCGCTTGGTGGGCTATGCCGATGGCGATGCGCGCAGACTGCTGAATACGCTAGAGACATTAGCCGCAGCGGCACAGCAGGAAAAGCGCGCGCACATCGATGATGCATGGCTCCTCAAAGTGCTGGGTGAGCGCATGCGTCGCTACGACAAAGGTGGTGAGCAGTTTTACGACACCATTTCTGCCTTGCATAAATCGGTGCGCGGCTCTGACCCGGACGCCGCACTCTATTGGTTCGTACGCATGATCGATGGTGGTGCTGAGCCGCGCTATCTGGCACGGCGATTAATCCGCATGGCCAGCGAAGATGTTGGCCTGGCCGACCCGCGTGCACTGCGCATGGCGCTGGATGCGGCTGATGTGTACGAGCGCCTGGGCAGCCCTGAAGGCGAGTTGACGCTGGCCCAGTGTGTGATCTATCTGGCCATGGCGCCCAAGTCCAATGCGGTGTACAAGGCCTTCAAGGAAGTCAAAGCACTGGTGAAGAAAGATGGCACGCGCCCGGTACCTCTGCATTTGCGCAATGCGCCCACCGCGTTAATGAAGGACCTTGACTACGGCAAAAACTACCGCTACGCCCACGACGAAGAGGGCGCTTTTGCGGCGGGCGAGCGCTATTTGCCGGAGTGCCTAGAAGATATGCAGTTTTACCAGCCGGTGGAGCGCGGGCTGGAAATACGCATTGCCGAGAAATTACGCGAGTTGCGGGCGCGTAATGCCGCTGCAAAAGCATCTAATTAGTTATTCAATTGGACCGCAAAGCTTATCGTTACCGCGGGTAAACCCCAAAACAATAACCAATTACCACAGGAAGGCGAATGGCTAGAATTCGCTAGGAGAAAAATCGCTAGTAGCCCAGCGCCTAACTGGCCGATTTATTGCGATCAAACGCTTAGCGCACGCCCGGGTTCTTGTCCGGCCCGGCCATCCAACTTCGGAGTTATCTATGGATATTTTTGTACAGCAGGTCATCAATGGCCTGGTGCTGGGCAGCATGTATGCGCTCATCGCCCTGGGCTACACCATGGTGTACGGCATCATCAACCTGATTAATTTCGCTCATGGTGAAGTGATGATGGTGGGGGCGCTGACCAGTTGGACCGTGATCGGCTTGCTGCGCCCGGCGCAACCCGACTGGCCCGGTTATGTGATTCTTTTAATCGCCCTGGTGGTGGCCTGCTTGGTGGCTGCGGTACTCAATTTCATCATTGAAAAAATCGCCTACCGACCTTTGCGCAACAGCCCCAAGCTGGCCCCGCTGATTACCGCGATCGGCATGTCCATCCTCTTGCAGACGCTGGCCATGATTATCTGGAAGCCGAACTTCAAGTCCTACCCGACCTTGCTGCCAAGCGAGCCCTTTAATGTTCTGGGTGCGGTGATCACGCCCACCCAGGTCATGATCCTCGGTTTCACCGCAGTGTCCCTGGCGCTGCTGACCTGGCTGGTTAACTACACCAAGCTCGGGCGTGCCATGCGCGCTACCGCGGAGAACCCGCGCGTCGCCGGGCTCATGGGCGTCAAACCCGACGTGGTGATTTCTGCTACTTTTGTTATCGGCGCAGTATTGGCCGCGATTGCCGGTGTTATGTATGCCTCCAACTACGGAACCGCGCAGCACGCCATGGGCTTTTTGCCCGGCCTCAAAGCCTTTACCGCAGCGGTTTTCGGCGGTATCGGTAATCTGGCTGGCGCGGTGGTCGGAGCAATTTTGTTGGGCCTGATCGAATCAATTGGCGCAGGCTATATCGGCGACTGGACCGGCGGCGTGCTGGGCAGCCATTACTCGGACATCTTTGCCTTTGTGGTGCTCATCATCGTCTTGACCCTGCGGCCCTCTGGCTTGCTAGGCGAACGGGTTGCAGACCGCGCTTAAAGGGAAGATCGCCATGACACAAAAAAGTTTGATTCGTTACGCGCTGATTGCAGCGCTCCTGCTGGTGTTCCCGCTGGTATTGCAAAACTTTGGTAACGCCTGGGTGCGCATCGCCGATATGGCTTTGCTCTACGTTCTGTTAGCTTTAGGCCTCAACATTGTGGTGGGCTATGCCGGTTTGCTGGACCTGGGCTACGTGGCCTTTTTTGCGATCGGCGCCTACAGCTATGGCCTACTCAATTCGCCACACCTGACCGAAACCTTCGCTTGGCTAGCCACTGCATACCCGACGGGTATGCATACCCCGATTTGGCTGGTGCTGATTTTGGGAGCTGGCCTGGCTGGCATCTTTGGCGTACTGTTGGGCGCGCCCACTTTGCGTTTGCGTGGCGATTACCTCGCGATTGTGACCCTGGGTTTTGGTGAAATCATCCGGGTGTTTTTAAATAATCTGGATAACCCGGTCAACATCACCAACGGTCCCAAAGGCATAGGGCAAATTGATTCACTGCAGTTTTTCGGAATCAATATTGGTAAAAAAATGGTGGTAGGCGGTATCGAGTTCGCTTCGGTATCGCTTTACTACTACCTGTTCTTGGCGCTGGTTTTGATCAGTATTTTGATTTCGCACCGCCTGGAGCAATCACGCATAGGCCGCGCGTGGATGGCGATTCGTGAAGACGAAATCGCGGCCAAGGCTATGGGTATAAATACCCGCGACCTCAAGCTCACGGCCTTTGGCATGGGTGCTACGTTTGGCGGCGTGTCGGGCGCGATGTTTGCGTCGTTCCAGGGCTTTATTTCGCCCGAGTCCTTCAGTCTGATGGAGTCGGTGATGATTGTTGCCATGGTGGTGCTAGGCGGCATCGGACATTTGCCCGGTGTAATTTTGGGCGCGGTACTGCTCTCGGCCTTGCCTGAGGTCTTGCGCTACGTGGCCGGGCCTTTGCAAACCATGACCAATGGGCGTCTGGATGCCTCCATCCTGCGCCAGTTACTCATTGCCTTGGCGATGGTGACGATCATGCTGATGCGCCCGCGCGGCCTGTGGCCCTCGCCCGAGCACGGCAAATCTTTGGCCAACGCGCCTAAAGCTTAAGAAGGGGATGCACATGAGCACAGCGGCAACATCCTCCGTCAAAGACATTGTTTTACAAGTCTCTGGCGTTTCCAAACGCTTTGGCGGCCTGCAAGCGCTAAGCGATGTCGGTATCACCATCGAACGCGGTCAGGTCTATGGCCTGATCGGCCCCAACGGTGCGGGCAAGACCACGTTCTTTAACGTGCTCACAGGTTTGTATACCCCGGACAGCGGCAACTTTGCTTTGGCTGGTACGGCCTACCAACCGACGGCGGTACATACGGTGGCCCAAGCGGGTATCGCCCGCACTTTCCAAAACATCCGCCTGTTTGCAGAAATGACGGCGCTGGAAAATGTGATGGTGGGCCGCCATGTACGTACCCATTCGGGCCTGCTGGGCGCGATGTTTCGCACTGCCGGCTTCAAAGCCGAAGAGGCTCAGATTGCCCAGCGCGCGCACGAACTACTCGATTACGTGGGCATCGGCAAGTTTGCCGACTACAAAGCCCGCACCTTAAGTTATGGCGACCAGCGCCGCTTGGAGATTGCCCGTGCGCTAGCGACCGATCCGCAGCTGATCGCGCTGGACGAACCAGCAGCGGGCATGAACGCCACCGAAAAAATTATGCTGCGCGAACTGATAGATCGTATCCGCAACGACCAGCGCACGATTTTGCTGATTGAGCATGACGTGAAATTGGTGATGGGTTTGTGCGACCGCGTCACCGTGCTGGACTACGGCAAGCAAATTGCCGATGGCACGCCGGCCGAAGTGCAAAAAGACAGCAAAGTGATCGAAGCCTATTTGGGCACCAGTGCCCACTAAACACTCTTTATCTAACGGGGTGGCGTGTGCCGCCCTAGAAGGAAAGCAAATGACCAGTAACACATTGCTCCAAGTAACCGGACTGCAAGTCGCCTATGGCGGTATCCAGGCCGTCAAAGGGGTGGATTTCGAAGTGCGCGAAGGCGAATTGGTAACCCTGATCGGCTCCAATGGTGCGGGCAAAACCACCACCATGAAAGCCATTACCGGCACGCTGCCATTGGCTGGAGGTGATATCGAGTACGTGGGCAAAAGCATCCGCGGCCAAGGACCCTGGGATCTGGTCAAGCAAGGTCTTGCCATGGTGCCCGAAGGACGCGGTGTGTTTACCCGCATGTCCATCATGGAAAACCTGTACATGGGCGCGTACATCCGCGATGACAAACAAGGCATCGAGGACGATATTGAAAAAATGTTTGCGATCTTCCCGCGCCTAAAGGAGCGGCGCACGCAATTGGCAGGCACCATGTCCGGCGGCGAGCAGCAAATGCTGGCTATGGGCCGAGCCTTGATGAGCCGGCCTAAAGTTCTGCTGCTCGATGAGCCTTCGATGGGTTTGTCGCCATTGATGGTAGACAAGATTTTTGAAGTGGTGCAAGACGTGTATGCACAAGGCGTGACGGTGCTGTTGGTAGAGCAAAACGCCAGCCGAGCCTTGTCCATTGCCAATCGTGGCTATGTGATGGAGTCGGGCATCATCACCATGAATGGCGACGCCAAACAAATGCTCAATGACCCGAAAGTGCGTGCCGCTTATCTGGGCGAATAAGTGACGCAGGCGCCAGAGCGCATCCCTTACCGCTACCCCTTGATTTTGGTGCTGGTGACAGTGGTTTGGGGTATGACGTTTCCGGTGCTTAAAGTTGCCACAGGCGTCCTCAGCGGCGTGGAAGTCACCACCTTGCGTTTCTGCATTGCCGCTGCGTGCATGTTGCCGTTTGTGCGCGGCATCAGCTTTGCTGCTTGGCGCGACGGTTTCTGGCTGGGGGCGCTTGCCCTTTTTTCTATGGCGGCGCAGGCCTATGGCTTGCAGTTCATTGCCTCCAATCGGAGTGCTTTTCTCACCAGCCTGAATGTACTGATGGTGCCCCTGCTGGGCTTACTGCTGGGGGGGCGGCCCAGCTGGTTGATTTTTGTAGCCGCCGCACTGGCTTGTATGGGTATCGGCATGATGTCGTATGACGGCGAGGCCCACTTGTTGGCGGATGCCGCAACCCTGCTTGCGGCCTTGGCTTACGCGGTCTACACCATGGGTATGTCAGCGCGTGCGCGCCTGCACAAGGCGGTGCAACTGGCGGCCGCGCAGGTCTGGTGTATGGCAGCTATGGGCTTGGTGTGGATGCTTCTGGATAGCGGTCCCGCGCGCGTGCTGAGTCTGCCCGCTGTAATCAACCTGGAAGTCTTGCTCGGCCTGCTGTTTTTAGGCGCATTGGCTTCGGCAGCGACCTTCTTTTTACAGGCGCTGGCACAAACCCATGTATCGGCGGAGCAAGCTGCAATTATTTATGCCATGGAGCCGGTATTTGCCGCATTATTCGCGTGGGTCTATCTTGCGGAGGTGATGGCGCCTATGGCTCAGGCGGGTGCCGTAGTGGTCGTGGCTGCCGTCGTGCTGAGCCAAAGGCCTCAGGCTAGCAAAGCTGGCTCCGACGAGCGGGTTAATGCTTATCCGCCTCCGAAGTAAACGCATCGGCAAAGAATTCGTCTGCGGGCAAACCGGCCAGCGCAGCAAAGTCGCGCTTTGCTGAGTCCACCACTACCGGCGCGCCGCAGGAATACACCTGGTGGCCGGACAGGTCAGGGAAATCTTCTAATACCGCGCGGTGTACAAAACCGGTACGCCCTTGCCAGGCGTCTTCCGGCAGGGCATCAGACACCACAGGCACATAGCGCAAGTTCGGCATGGCGTCGCACTGCGCGCGCACCCAATCGTCCATGTACAAATCAGCCGGGCGGCGTCCACCCCAATACAGCGTGACCGGGCGGGTGATGCCGCAGTGCTGCATATGCTCCAGCAAAGCCTTGAGGGGCGCAAACCCGGTGCCTGAGGCTAAAAAAACCATCGGTTTGCTTGATTCTTCGCGCAGGAAGAAGGAGCCCATAGGCCCCTCGATACGCAAAATGTCTTTTTCCTTCATCGAGCCAAACACCAGGTCGGTAAAGCGGCCGCCGGGCATGTGGCGAATGTGCAGATCTATGCCGGGCCCCTGGCTTGGAGCGTTCGCCATGGAGTACGACCGGCGCGCGCCGTCGCGCAGGATGAACTCCACATACTGGCCCGCGCGGTACACAAAAGTGTCGTTGGCCGGCAACTGCAACTGCATCACCATCACATCGTCGGTTTTGCGCGTCAGGCTACTCACCCTGGCGGGCATTTTCTTCACCGGTAGCGCCCCGGCGGGCGTTACCTGGCGTGATTCGAGTGTGATGTCGCTTAGGGCCTTTGCGCTACAGGTCAGTACAAATCCCTGCGCCTCCTCGTCATCACTCAGCGCTTTGCGCTGGAAATTGCTCTGCGCCACCTGGCCTGAGACCAGTTTGCACTTACACGAGCCGCATGCGCCGTCTTTGCAGCCGTAGGGCAGGCCTATGCCCTGGCGGATACCGGCGGCGAGCAGACTTTCGCCGGGCTGGGCTTCAAACTGTATGCCGCTGGGCTGAACCGAAATGGCAAAAGAGGCGGCACTGGCATTCATCGTTATGGTTATCCTTGGGGTTTTCAACGAGCTTCAGCCCCGATTTTGCCTTCAATCCAAAGCCCTTTAGGCGCCTTGCCCGCACGCTTTCGACGCGGCCGCGTACTCATCGTCGGCTGCGGTGATGTGGGCCTGCGTGTGGCGCGCTTGCTAACACCCCGATTGCGGGTGCTGGCACTGACCTCGCAAAGCACGCGCGTGGCGCCCTTGCGCGAAGCCGGGATCGTTCCGCTCATCGGCAATCTGGACGATGTGCGCACCCTGCGCCGACTTGGCGCACTGGCGCCGCGCGTGCTGCATTTAGCGCCGCCTGCCGCACTGGGGCCACGCGACGAACGGACACGGCGTTTGCTTGGTACTCTGCGGCTTAGAGCGGCGCCACAGGCCTTGGTGTACGGGTCGACCACTGGCGTTTACGGGGATTGTCAGGGTGCGCTGGTGTCCGAAACACGGGCGCTGCGACCGCAAACCGATCGGGCCCTGCGCCGAGCCGATGCCCAAGCGCTGGTGCTTCATTTCGGTCGCGCTACCGGAACTTCTGTTCGGGTATTGCGTATTCCGGGCATTTATGCCGCTGATCGCGAGGGCGGGACGCCTTTGGCGAGGTTACAAAAAGCTATGCCCGTCTTGCGCCAGGAAGATGATGTGTTTACCAACCATATCCACGCCGATGACCTGGCCCGCGCCTGTATGGTGGCACTTTGGCGTGGCGCAACGCAGCGCAGCTTCAACGTCAGTGATGACAGTGTCCTCAAAATGGGCGACTACATGGACGCGGCCGCCGCACTGTATGGCTTGCCACCCCCACCAAGGCTTGGCCGTGAGGCATTGGCCCGGGAGCTTTCGCCGATGCAAATGAGTTTCATGGGGGAATCGCGCCGCCTGGACAACCGGCGCATGAAGCAGGAACTGCGATTGCGCCTGCGCTACAGCGATGTTCTGACCGGATTGGCCGCCGGACGCAAGTGAAATGCAGGCGAGCGGGACGGCCGAGTCGGCACTTGGTGTCGGGATTGGCTGGTGTTCAACCTTCGGCCAGCATGCTGGTGCGCAGGGCTCAAATCACTTGGGCAGGGTCGGGTTCGGGCCTCGCATAAACCCGTAACAAAATGCGCCACACCAACCAGCTGCACAGCAGCGTGATGGGGCCGGCCCAAAGTACATCGCTCAGCCAATGCGCCATATCGGCCATTCGCGCAAAGGCAACCAGCGATGTGGCAGCTAGCCCAAAACCCGCCCACAGCCTGCGCCGACGTGCATGCACTAGCATCAAAGTGACCATAAAAAACCCGCAGGACACATGGCCGCTCACAAATGAGCAGTTGTTATTGCATTGGTCGGTGATAACACCGGCACGCGTGAATTGTTGGGTACCACCAAAGTTTTGAACTTCGTAGGGCCGCGAACGCTGCCAATTCTCCTTAAACCCATGATTCACCAAAAGGCCAGGACCGAGCGCGCCGCCCAATACTACAAAGGCCATCGGTAAGCGCCAATGCCGGTAAGCCGGCCTCAAAATAGCAAAAATCCATACGGCCAGGGCGATGAGCACGAAGCCCCGGAATATAGTGGGCAAATACAAATTGATCGCCTCCACCCAAAACCAACCGATGATATTTTGACTTTTCCCCGGCCCGTAGAACCAGGCAGCGGCGTCAAGATCCAAATCTGTCCAAAGAGTTGGCAGCAGGGCCAAAGCCAGCAGCGTTGCCAGAATGCGCCAAAAAAGCCTTGGGGCGGCCAATGGTGCTGCAAAAGTGGGGGGTGGAACCAGGCTCACAGATAGATTGGAGGGTTTTGTCATAGGCGCGACGTTTGGAGCGTCGCTAAGCTGATCCGCAGATTATCCATGGCCTTACGCTGGCGGACGGCCAAACATTGCTGGCTGGTAAAGGCTGTCAACCGGGGTCAATGGATCGGCGTTAAGTTCCCATCTGCGATGCTTGTGCCGCAGATTCAAACTGCGGCGAATTTTGCCCAAGGAGCAACTTATGAAATCATGGCTTGTTGGAACTGTGACGATTTCTGCCTTGTGCACCGCCTGGGCCCAGGATGTGGGTCGCGTCCTGTCCTCCACCCCAATCCTGCAACAGGTGTCCGTTCCCCAAAGGGTGTGCAGCGTCGAGCAGGTCAGTTATCAACAAGCTAACAGTGGCGCTGGCGTAGCGCTAGGGGCAATTGCTGGCGGCTTATTGGGAAATTCCATTGGGGGGCGCGGCGGCGAGCGTGCAGCGGCCACCTTGATCGGCGCGATCGGCGGAGCGGTTATCGGTGACCGGGTGGAAGGCCCGGGCGGTGAGCGGATCCAAAACGTGGAGCGATGCACCGTACAAAACTACGTCGAAAACCGCACCACTGGCTACCAGGTTCTGTATGAATTTGGCGGCAGGCAGTACAGCGTTCAGATGCCACAGGACCCTGGTCCCACTATCGCCGTTCAGGTATCGCCTGCCAATGCCGCAGTGTCGCAAGCGCCGGTTACCACCACTATTGTTTCCTCACCTGCGCCGGTATATGTTCAGCCTAGTGTGACCTATGTCACCGTGCCATATCCCAGCGTGTACTACCCCGTCGCGCATTTCCGCCCGTTGCTGGCACCCCCTATGGTGGTGCCTTGGGGTTACGGGCATCGGGATCGCCATTTCTGGCGTTAAGGTGGCGGGTCCAGTTCTGGCAAGTTCTAAAAGCAATCCAAGCTGCAGAAGGTTGCAGGTACTCCCAACCCTCAAGATACATCGAGGGTCGGGTCCGTGACAGGCCCAGTGCCGCTAAAGCGGTTCATCGCCAGATAAATCACCGGTGTAATAAACAGCGTAATAGCCTGTGAAAAAACCAGCCCCCCTACCACCGCCAATCCCAGGGGTTGGCGCAACTCAGCCCCCGCGCCCACGCCCAGGGCAATCGGCAAGGCGCCAAACATAGCCGCCAGCGAGGTCATCATGATCGGACGAAAACGCATCAAACAGGCGGTATGAATGGCTTCTTCCGGGCTCATGCCTTGTTCGCGCTGTGCTTGTAGGGCGAAGTCGATCATCATGATGGCGTTTTTCTTGACGATACCGATCAGCATCATCACACCGATGGTGGCGATCAGGGTCAGGTCCTGCCCGAATAACATCAATGTTGCCAGCGCTCCCATAGCTGCCGAGGGCAGACCGGCCAGAATTGTCAGAGGGTGGATGTAGCTCTCATATAGCACTCCGAGCAACACATAAATCACCAACAGCGCTGCCACGACCAGCACCACTTGGCCGCCTTGCGAGCTTTTGAACACGGCCGCATCGCCGCCATAGGAGGTGATGATTGAGGAGGGCAGCTGAATGGCATCGCGGGCTAGGTCGATTTTGGTGGTCGCGTCGCCTAGGGCTGTGCCAGGTGCCAGATTGAATGAAATGGTGACGGCCTGTAATTGGCCCACATGGTTGATGGAGGTGGCGCCCATCATGCGCTCGACTGTGGTGAAGTTGCTAATCGGCACTAGCGCGCCGGTGTTGGCGCGCACGTAAATACCGGTCAGCGCCTGCTCATCCTGCTTGGCCTCAGGAGCGACTTCCATGATGACCTGGTAACTGTCTGTGGGCAGGTAGATCGTGGATACCTGACGTTCGCCAAATGCGCTGAACAGTGCGGAGCGCACGGCCTCCATGCTCACGCCCAAGCTGTTGGCGCGATCGCGGTCTATCTTGAGCTGGGCTTGCAAGGATCGGAATTGTGCGTCGCTGGTCACGTCGCGAAACAGTGGATCGGCGCGCAATTTTTCCTGCAATTTGCCTGCCCAGGTGTTGAGCTCATCGGCCCGCACGCTTTGCAGCACGTACTGGAATTGCGCCTTGCTGGGGCGACCACCCAATTGCAGGTTTTGAATCGGACGCATGAAGACATTCAGGCCGGCGATAGAGCGCAGCTTTTTGCGCAGGTTCTCAATCACTTTTTTTGCCGGCAGACGATCGGACGACGGCTTGAGCGTGACAAACATACGGCCCGAATTTTGGCCGCTGTTACCGCCGATAAACGAGTTCACAGCTGCCACGTTTTCGTCGTTGCGGATGATGTTTGCAGCGCGCTCTTGCAGCTTGATCATGGCTGCAAATGAAATGTCTTCGTTCGCTTCCGTTGTGACGGTGATTTGCCCAATATCCTCTTCCGGGAAAAATCCTTTGGGGATGATGTTGACCAAGTACACCGTACCAAAGAAGGTGGCTACCGCAAACAGCAACACAGTTTTGCGCCAGCGCAGGCTCAGGTTTAGCAGGCGGGTGTATCCGGCCAGCATATTGTTAAAGCCGCGTTCGAACATACGCACCAGTGCGCCGGGTTTAGCCTGGTGCGATTCTTCTTTCAAAAAGCGGCTGGCCAGCATGGGTACCAGGGTAAGGGACACAAAGGCAGAAACCAAAATAGCCAGACTGACCACCACGGCGAATTCGTGAAACAGCAAACCGATCACGCCTGGCATAAAAAAGATCGGAATGAAAACCGCGATCAAGGAAGTTGAAATCGACACGATGGTGAAGCCCACCTCCCGCGCACCTTTGATGGCTGCACTGAAGGGCGCTTCGCCGTCTTCCACATGGCGGATGATGTTTTCCAGCACCACGATGGCATCGTCCACGACCAGTCCTACCGCCAGCGTCATGCCCAGCAGCGAGATATTGTCCAGGCTGTAACTCATACCCCAAAGCAGCGCGATTGCGCCCATTAGTGAGATAGGAAGTGACAGCGTAGGGATGGCTGTAGCCACAAAACGGCGAAGAAACAAAAAGATGACTAGCACCACCAGGGCCACGGTGCCGGCCATGGTCAGCGAAACATCATGCAGCGCATCGCGCACGGAAATAGAGCGGTCATTGATCGGGGTCATGACCACCGAACCGGGCATCTGCGACTGCAAATTGGGCAGCGCTGCGCGGATGGTGTCCACCACCTTCACGGTATTGGCACCCGGTTGGCGCTGAACTGCAATCGTGATCGCATTCTCGCCATTGAAGGTAGCCCAGGTGCGCATGTTCTCCACGCTGTCCTCGACCTTGGCGACGTCACGCAGACGCACCGGGTTTCCGCCTTTGTTGCTGATGATCAGGTTGGCAAATTCACGCGCACTACTGAGCTGCTTGTTCGCTTGCAATACCAGCGTTTGTGTCGGGCCGTCCAGCGTGCCCACGGGCGTATTCACGTTAGCAGCGCGCAGCGCGGCACTGACTTCGTCCAGCCCTATATTCATGCTGGCTAATGATTCTGGCCTCACGCGTACCCGCACGGCAAACCGTTTGGCTCCATAAATGTTGACTTGGGCCACCCCTTCGATGGTGGACATGGTGGGGGATATGAGGTGCTCGGCATAGTCCTGCAGTTCCTGCGGCGAGAGCGAGGGCGAGGTCAGGGTCAGAAACAAGATCGGCGCGTCGGCCGGATTGACTTTGCGATAGGACGGCGGATTAGTCATGTCCGGCGGTAAATTGCGCTGGGCGCGCAACAGGGCAGCCTGCACATCCACGGCGGCCGCATCAATGTTGCGGCCTTCTTCAAATTCCAAGGTCAGGTTGGTCTGCCCTAGCGTGCTGGTGGAGCTGATGGTTTTAAGGCCGGGAACGGTTTGAAACTGCTTTTCTAATTGCAGCGCCACCGAAGTAGCCATCGTGTCCGGGTTGGCGCCAGGCAGCGAGGCTGAAACATTAATCACCGGCGTGTCATAGCTGGGCAGTGCTGCAACCGGAATGCTGCGCAAACCGATCACCCCGGCCATGAAAATACTCAGATTCAACAGCACCGTCATCACTGGACGGCGGATAAATAGCTCCGAGAAATTCATGGTGCGCTCGCTTTGGTTGCAGGAGCTTCTGCGCCGCTGGCTGCAGCTTTCGGATCTTTGGCAGCGTCTTTACTGCGCTCTACCACCGGAGCGCCAGGGCGCACGTTTTGCTTGCCTTCCAAAATAATCGACTCACCCAGCGTGACGCCGGTTACGGCAATTTCAGCACCTTGCGCCTGCACGATTTTGAGTGGCCGAGCTACCGCTTTGCCGTTTTCCACCGCATAGGCAAAGGGGCCGCGCGCGCTGTAAATGACCGCGCCTTGGGGAATCACCAAGGCTTCTTTGATTTCTCGCAGGGTTTGCTGCACTTCTACATAAGCGCCGGGCCAGAGCTTTTCCTCGTCGTTCTTGAAGTAGGCCTTAGCCTTCACGGAACCGGAAGCGGCATCGATCTGGCTGTCTACAAATTGCAGCTTGCCTTTAAAAGTGCCACCGTTGTCGGCCAAGGTGGCCGTAACCGGTGCGCCGCCCGCTTTCAGTGCTTCCAGGGCATCTGAGATATTGCGCTGGGGTAGCGTAAACGTTACCGCAATCGGGTTGACCTGGGTAATCGTGAGCAGGTTGGTGATATTGGCCTGTACCGTGGCGCCATTGGAAACGTTGACAGTGCCAATGCGGCCCGATTGGGGGGCCAAAATTCGAGCATAAGACAAGGCGACGCGGGCTGCGTCGATCGCCGCTTTATCCGAGTTCACGGTGGCAGCCCACACGTCAACATTGGCGCTTGCGGTGTCCACCTGGCCTTGGGCGATAAAACTTTGAGCGGCCAAATCTTGGTTGCGCTTAAGGATTCGCTGGGCATCGCCGAGGGAAGCGGTGTCTTTTGCCAACTGGGCTTGCGCCTTCACGATATTGGCTTCTTCCGTGCGCGCGTCCAGAGTAAACAAAACGTCGCCTGTTTTTACAAACTGCCCGTCACGCACATACACCTTGCCGACGATGGAGTTGGTTTGCGCTTTGACGTCAACGCTGCTGATGGGCGACACCACGCCGGTGGCGCGCAACCGCACCGCTAAATCTTTTTGCTCTACGGCAACCGTGCTAACGGTGACTGGCGGCATCGGTGGGGTAGAACCGGATGCCCCGCTGGCAGGCACTGCCGCCGCCGGTGCACCCGCACCGCCCGGCGCTGCACCTGCGTTATTGCTGGTACCGGGGGCAGACTCTTTGTTGCCGCAAGCAGCTAGCAGTACCGCTGACAATCCGAAACAAATACTAGCGTTTCGCAAGGAATATGAACGCGTTTTTTTCATTTTTAAGTGAGGGCAAAGGTTTGTCTAAGGTACTGGCTTGTTTCAGTCAGTTACGGCACAGGCTGGCAATTCGCGGCGAAGGCATCTTATATGCAATGCTTTGCCACATGATGTCCGCACTGCCGTGGTATGAGGCGAGGCATATTCTCTAAGCAACATACGGGTGAGCAGACTGTGGTTTACACCTATGCAATTGCCGCAAACGCGTCACTGGGCCTGCCGCAGAGAGCCCGCCTGATACTCCTTGGGATTAAGAAGGCAACAACCGCCACATGAGCAGCAGGCTCTGGTTCGCGTTACGCTCTGCTGCGCTGCAACAAATCATGAGATCGAGGCTGGGAGGTTCACGCGGGGTGCACGTTGCAGCCCGAAGGCCTACGTAAGCGCCTGCTGTCAGGCAAACACGCCGGCGGTGTCCTGCATGCGTGCCGATACTTCGCCGAGCTGGTGCATGCTGTCACCGAAGCACATTTCCATCTGGGTCAGCGCCTTAAAGTAATGGCTAACCATGTACTCATTGGTCACGCCGATGCCACCATGCAATTGCACCGCCTGCTGGCCCACATACCGCATGGACTGACCGATCTGGTACTTGGCACGTGCCTGGGCTGCGCGGCGCTCAGGCGCAGGCGCATTGAGCTTAAGGCTGGCGTAATAGCTCATAGAGCGACCTAATTCCACCTGCATTTTCATGTCCGCAGCCCGGTGGCGCAGGGCCTGAAAGCTGGACAAGGTGGCACCAAACTGCTTACGGGTGTTCATATATTCAGCCGTCATCGCCAGGGTTTTATCCATAGCGCCTACTGCTTGCGCACACAAGGCGGCGATACCAATGTCCACTGCGTGGTGCATTGCCGTAAGCCCCTGGCGTGTAATCAGAGTGGCCGGCGTGTTGGTCATGAGCACTTCCGCGGCCCGCCCGCCGTCCTGTGTGCCATAGCCACGCGTTTGCACACCTGAGGCTTGGCGCTCCACCAAAAACAGGGCCAGCTCACCTTCGCACATCGCCGACAGCAAAAACGCGTCCGCTTGGTCACCGGCGGGCACCAGGCTTTTGGCGCCGCTGATCTGGTAGCCGCCACCTGCCGCACTGGCGGTACAAGAGGATGCGTCCAGTTTGTAGCGTTTGCCTTGCTCCTGGGAAGCCAGGACGACCAAGGCCTCACCGCTGCACAGTTTGGGCAGCCACTTGGCTTTGGTCTGGTCATCGGCATAGCCCGACAGGAGTGCGCTGCACATCAGAGCGTGCGATAGGGGTTCGAGCACGATGCCGCGCCCCAACTCCTCCATCACCACCATGCCCTCGACCGGGCCCATGCCCATGCCGCCGTCCTCTTCGCTGACATATAGGCCGCACAGGCCGAGCTCGGCCAACTCATTCCAAGCGCCACGGTCAAAGCCGCCGGCCTGTTCGATGCTGCGGCGTCGCTCGAAGGTATAGGCCTTGTCCACCCACTTGCGTACGGCGTCGCGCAGTTGTTCTTGATCGTCAGAGAAATCGAAATCCATGATTAGTTTCCTTAGTTGTCTGCGGCCAATTAGCCCAGTACAAATTGCGAGACGATGTTGCGCTGCACTTCGTTGCTGCCGCCGTAAATAGTGGTTTTGCGCAAATTGAAATAAGTCGAGGCCAGCGGCGCGCAATGGGCGTGCCCGACATGATCACCCTGCCAGCCGGCCTCCATTGCCTCACGGATCAAGGGCATGGCAAATGGCCCGGCGGCCAGCATCATCAATTCGCTATAGCGTTGCTGAATTTCGCTACCGCGGATCTTTAAGAGGCCCGCGATATCAAGCGACTGCTTGCCCGATTTTTCTGCGGACAGCACACGCAGCACCATCATCTCCAGGGCCACGATGTCCACTTCGAGCTTGGCTATTTCGTCGCGAAAACGAATGTCCTCGTAAACACCTTCGGTTTTTGCGATGCGCTTTAGGCGCTCCAACTCCCGCTTGGCACGGTTGACGTCCGCAATGTTGGTGCGTTCGTGGGCCAACAGGTATTTGGCGTAGTTCCAGCCCTTGTTTTCCTCACCAATAAGGTTTTCCGCCGGCACTTCGACGTTATCAAAAAACACCTCGTTCACTTCCGCAGAGCCGTCCAGCAAGATGATGGGCCGCACAGTCACGCCAGGGGATTTCATGTCGATGAGCAAAAAGCTGATGCCGTTTTGTGGCTTGCCTTCGGCGGCTGTGCGCACTAGGCAGAAAATCCATTCGCCATACTGTCCCAGTGTGGTCCAGGTTTTTTGGCCGTTCACGATGTATTTGTTGCCGACGCGTTCTGCGCGAGTTTTGAGGGAGGCCAAGTCCGACCCCGATCCGGGCTCGCTGTAGCCCTGGCTCCACCAGACATCGCCGCTGGCGATACCCGGCAAAAAGCGTTGTTGCTGCTCCGCATTGCCAAAGGCCATGATGACCGGGGCCACCATGACCGGCCCAAAGGGCACCACGCGCGGCGCACCGGCCAGGGCGCATTCTTCTTCGAACAAATGTTTTTGGATCGCGTTCCAGCCCGGACCGCCAAATTCTTTAGCCCAAGCGTGGCCCAGCCAACCTTTTTTGCCCAAAATCTTGCCCCAACGCTGCATGTCTTCACGCGTCAAATGCAGGGCGTTGTGTACTTTGTGGGATATGTCCTGCGGCAGATGGGCATGAACCCAAGTGCGTATCTCTTCTCGAAAGCCCAGCTCTTCGGGGGTAAAGGCCAAATCCATACAGGCGTCTCCAGGTGGTCAATGGGTGCGGGCATTGTGCCCAATCTGCGTTTTTAGCACGGTCGTTCGTTTTTTTCTGTCAGTGTTGCGACATGGGCTTGTGCTACGCGGGTTTTTGCTGCCCGCACTGCCGGGGCTGGATGTCAGGGTGGTGGCCCGAGGTGCCTGCAGGTCGGGGGTGGGCTGCATCGGATAATCCTGCATCTATGCTATCCATCGTGATTTTGATCTCCGGCGGCGGCTCCAATATGGCAGCCTTGGTCCGCGCAGCCCAAAAGGAAGACTGGCCCGCCCACTACGGCGCGCAGATTTCGGCAGTAATCAGTAACCGGGCCGACGCGGCAGGCTTGAACTGGGCGCAGCAGCAAGGCATTTCCACCCACACTGTTTCGCACAAGGACTTCCCGGACCGCGCGCAATTTGACGCCGCTTTGGCGCAGACCATCGCATCCTATGCGCGTGAAGGCAAAGCGCCCTTTGTGCTGCTTGCCGGATTTATGCGCATATTGACCCCCGCATTTGTTCAAGCACACGCCGGGCGTTTGATAAACATTCATCCTTCTTTGTTGCCCGCATTTACCGGTTTGCATACCCATGAGCGCGCGATTGCTGCCGGGTGCAAATTTGCCGGGGCCACGGTGCACCGCGTGACCGAAGTGCTCGATGAGGGCGCCATCCTGGAGCAGTCCGTAGTGCCTGTGCTTCCCGATGACGATGCGCATAGTTTGGCGGCGCGTGTACTGGCCACCGAACACATCATTTACCCTCGCGCGGTGCGCAAGTTGTTGGCGGCAGGGCTCGGCTAACCAGCTAGGTCCATCGCGCCCGTTGGTAAGTCGCCGATGCGGCTAAACCGGCGCTGTTGCACGCCGTCCCACATCACCATCTCGTCAAACATACCGGCAGGTCGTACCCACAGACCGTGGGCTCCGTAGAGCGCGCGGTACAAAGTCATGGGTTCCAGGCTCTCGCTATGGCGTGTGGTCGCCAAAACCGCATACATGCCGCCTTTGTAATGACGGTATAGGCCAGGCGGTGTCTGGATCAAAGGGGGTAGGTCTTCATCTTGCATGGGACAATGCACTGCTTATGCATCCAAAAGCTTTATTAGACGCCTGCGCCGAATTGGTGCGGCTGACCCTTCGATTTGAACATCCGGCGGACGCCACCGTATCGCGGTTTTTCCGGGACCACAAAGGCCTTGGGCCACGCGAACGCGCGACCATGGCCGAAACTGTCTACACCGTGCTGCGCAAAAAGCTCTTGTTTGACCATTTAGCGCCTTCGGGCAGTGGCCCCAAGGAACGGCGCTTGGCGATTTTGGGTTTCTATGGGCCGGGCGATTTTTTGCGCAGCGCTTTGACAGACCAGGAAAAAAACTGGTTGGACGCCTGCGAAAAAGTCAAACCCGACGACTTGATGGAGCGCCACCGCCACAACCTGCCCGAGTGGCTGGTGCAGCCGCTCAAAGATCAATTGGGCACTGATTTCTGGCCCTTGATGGAGCAAATGAACCAGGGCGCCGGTCTGGACTTGCGTGTCAATGACTTCAAGGCCAAGCGGGCGGATGTGCAAAAAGCCCTGGCCACCTCGGGCATCAAAGCCCTGCCGACGCCCTATTCTCCCTGGGGTTTGCGCATTGCGGGCAAACCTGCACTGAATAAACACGAAGCCTTTTTGCGTGGTGATTTTGAAGTGCAGGACGAAGGCTCGCAGCTTCTGGCCATGTTGCTGGACGCCAAGCGCGGCGAGATGGTGGTGGATTTTTGCGCAGGGGCGGGTGGTAAGACGCTAGCCATAGGCGCTTGCATGCGTAGCACTGGCCGCTTGTATGCTTTTGATACCTCGGCGCACCGGTTGGACTCCTTCAAGCCACGCATGGCACGCAGCGGTTTATCCAATGTGCATCCGGCGGCGATTGCGCATGAGCGTGACGACCGGGTCAAGCGTTTGTCGGGCAAGATCGACCGCGTGCTGGTCGATGCCCCTTGCTCCGGCCTTGGCACATTGCGCCGCAATCCGGACCTGAAATGGCGCCAAAGCCCGGAGTCCGTGCAGGAAATGGCGGTTTTGCAGGCGGCGATTTTGCAAAGCGCCTCTAGGCTGTTGAAAGTGGGCGGCCGTCTGGTGTACGCCACTTGCAGCTTGTTGCCCCAGGAAAACGAAGCAATAGCCCAGGCCTTTAGCGCCGCCAACCCAGGCTTTGAGCCTATGGACGCTGCGAGCATCCTGAACGGACTCAAAGTGCTTGATGCTGCCAGTTTGTGCGCCGGTGGACCGGATGGCGGCCAATATTTGCGCTTGTGGCCCCAAAAGCATGCGACGGATGGTTTTTTCGCTGCGGTTTGGGAGAAAAAATAGCCGCTGAAGACGGGTGGAAGCGCTTAATTTGAGTTATTTCCAGGGCTTTCGCCTTTTTGCCGCCGAAAAGTGCTTCCACCTTTTTACAATGAGGTAGTCTGCCACGAGGCGTATGGGGCGGGGTACCATGTGTGCCGTGCATCACTTAACGAAAGTCACAAATACATGTTCATGACCGATTCGCCAATGTTTTACGCCGTTCTTGAATGGTTGGGCCATGGCACCTGGCATTTAGTTTGGTGGCAAATCGTTTTATTCACTTTGGCGCTGACGCATATCACCATGATTAGTGTGACGGTGTTTTTGCATCGCCACCAGGCGCATCGCGCCTTGGACTTGCATCCGGCAGTAGCCCATTTTTTCCGTTTGTGGCTCTGGCTGACCACGGGTCAGGTCACCAAAGAGTGGGCCGCGATTCACCGCAAGCACCACGCCAAGTGTGAGCAACCTGACGATCCGCACAGCCCGCAGGTGTACGGCATCCGCAAAGTCCTATTCCAAGGTGCTGAGTTGTACCGGGCCGAGTCCAAGAATAAAGAGACCATGGTTCGCTACGGTCACGGCACGCCGGACGACTGGATTGAGCGCAATCTCTACACACGCTTCTCATGGCAAGGTGTGGGCCTGATGATGGTTATTGACCTTTCCCTGTTCGGTGCACTGGGCCTCACGGTGTGGGCAGTGCAAATGGCCTGGACGCCAATTACCGCGGCGGGCATCATTAACGGCGCCGCGCATTACTGGGGCTACCGCAACTTCGAGTCTCCCGATGCCAGCACCAATATCTCTCCCTGGGGCATCATCATCGCCGGCGAGGAACTGCATAACAACCACCACACCTACCCCACCTCGGCCAAGCTCTCCGTCAAGCCGTATGAATTTGATATCGGCTGGATGTACATCTCGATTTTGCAGTTCGCAGGTCTGGCGCATGTGAAGAAAACACCGCCCAAAGCCGCTTACGGCGATGTGCGCCCGGTGGCCGACGAAAAAACTCTGGAAGCGCTGATTGCCAATCGCTATGAAATCATGGCTGGCTTTGCCAAGCAAATGCAGGCTACGGTGCGCGAAGAGCTTGCGGCGATGAAAGCCCGTAGCGCGGATACGGCGGCCATAAAAGCAGCCAAATTGTGGGCGCATCGCGATGCAGAAAAAATCCCAGCCGCTGCAATTCCGCAGCTGGCCTTGGCCCGCGCCGCGTCGCCTGTCCTGGACAAGATGGTCACCATGCGCGAGGAATTACGCCAAATGTGGCTCAACACCGCCGTTTCTCGCGAGCAACTTACCTCGGATTTAGCCGCTTGGTGCCACCGGGCGGAGGACAGCGGCATTGCGACCCTGCGCGAGTTCTCGTACAAGCTACGGTCCACGCAACTGGCCTGATCGGGCCTTCGGGCGCCTTTGACGCCTGGCCCTTCTGAATTAGCTGAATATTTAGTTCACCTTTACCCAAACAAAAAGCCCGCTAGAGCGGGCTTTTTGTTTGGTACCGGTTTGAAGTTTTACTTCAATTTGGTTTCTTTGTAGTCCACATGCTTGCGTGCTTTGGGATCAAATTTCTTGATCAGCATCTTCTCGGGCATGGTTTTCTTGTTTTTGCTGGTCGTGTAGAAGTGACCGGTGCCCGCTGTGGATTCGAGCTTGATTTTTTCGCGTCCGCCTTTGCTTGCCATGGTGCTACTCCTTATGCCTGGCCGCGTGCGCGCAGATCTGCGAGCACGGCGTCAATGCCGTTTTTGTCAATTAAGCGCAGTCCGGCGTTAGATATACGCAGACGCACCCAGCGGTTTTCAGATTCAACCCAGAAACGGCGGTACTGCAGGTTAGGCAGAAAACGGCGTTTGGTTTTGTTGTTGGCGTGGGAAACATTGTTTCCGACCATGGGGCCCTTGCCCGTGACTTCACATACGCGTGCCATAAGGACACTCCGATACTTTGAAACGGCCCGGCTGTGCCTGACAAGTCAGCATAACCAAACCTCACCTCGCCAAAATCCGGGTGGCGGTAACCCGTTGCTGCCAGGCGGCATGCCCATGGGACAGCGCAAGCAGCAAAGCCCACGATTATAGCCAGGTGGGAAATCCGTATCCTGCGCTTTGGCTCGGACCACTGGTTCCGCTGAACGGGAGGTGGCCCAAGGCAACGCCGATACCTACAATGCCCCCATGTTTGTTCATCTGCGTCTGCACACTGAATTTTCCGTCGTGGACGGCACCACCCGGGTCGATGAGGTGGCGCAAATGGCCGCGGCTGATGGCCAACCGGCGCTGGCCATCGCCGACCTGAATAATCTTTTTGCCACTGTCAAGTTTTACCGTGCCTGCCGCGCCCAGGGCGTCAAACCGCTGATCGGGGCCGAGGTGTTGGTTGAGGGTTTTACGGCCGATCCTGCGATTAGCTCGCGCATGGTCTTGCTGGTGCAAAACGCCCAAGGCTATTTGAATTTGTCCGAATTGTTGGCGCGTGCGCACACGCAAAACACCGGTAAGGCGCAAGTGGTGGTTCGCAAAGAGTGGTTGAAGGAGTTGAACGCTGGTTTGCTTTGCCTGTGCGGCGGGCAGGCTGGGCCGGTGGGCCAGGCGCTTATGCAAGGTGACCAAGCCCGCGCCCACGATTGCGGTTTGCAACTGTCCAGCCTGTTTCCGCATCGCTTTTATCTTGAGTTGCAACGCGCCGGCCGCCCGGAGGATGAGGCCCATGTGCTGGCGGCCGTGCAATTGGCCGCGCGCATGCATTTACCGGTGGTAGCCACGCACCCGGTGCAGTTTGCCCATGCCGATGATTTTGAGGCGCACGAGGCCCGAGTGTGTATTTCCGACGGCGAGTTGCTCAGCAACCCGCGCCGGGTACGCCGCTTTACCCGCGAGCAGTATTTCAAAACAGCCGCCCAAATGCAGGAATTGTTTGCAGATATTCCATCGGCGCTGGCCAATACGCTGGAAATTGCAAAGCGCTGTAACTTAACTCTGGTGCTAGGCAAACCGCAACTACCCGATTTCCCCACCCCCCTGGTGGACGGCGTGCGTATGAGTCCGGAGGAATACTTCCGCCATGCCTCCCACGCTGGCTTGCAAGAGCGTATGCAGCATCTGTACCCGGATGAGGCCCTGCGTGCGCAACAGATGCCGCGCTACATGGAGCGTCTGGAGTTTGAGTTGGAAACCATTATCAAAATGGGTTTTCCGGGCTATTTTTTGATTGTGGGTGACTTCATCAACTGGGCGAAAAGCAATGGATGCCCGGTCGGGCCTGGTCGGGGATCGGGCGCGGGTTCGCTGGTGGCGTATTCGCTCAAAATTACCGACCTGGATCCGCTGCGTTACAACTTGCTGTTCGAACGTTTTCTCAATCCGGAGCGGGTTTCTATGCCCGACTTTGACATCGACTTTTGTCAGACCAATCGCGACCGGGTGATTGACTACGTCAAAGAAAAGTACGGCAAAGCGGCAGTTAGTCAGATCGTCACCTTCGGCACGATGGCTGCGCGCGCTGCGATTCGCGATGTCGGGCGCGTGTTGGACCTGGGCTATAACTTTTGCGATGGAATCAGCAAACTTATTCCAAATAAGCCCGGCACTTCGGTAACGCTGCAATTGCCACCACCTGCTGCCGAGCGTAAGAAAGACGATAAAACTGTCTATGCCAGTGAAGCCGAGCCCTTGCTTGCGCAGCGCGAAGAGCAGGAAGAGGACGTCAAGACCTTGCTGGAGTTGGCGCGCAAGCTTGAAGGCCTGACGCGTAACGTCGGCATGCATGCGGGAGGTGTGCTCATTGCCCCGGGCAAGCTAACCGATTTTTGTCCGCTGTACCAGCAACCTGGCAGCGAGTCGGCGGTCAGCCAGTTTGACAAAGACGATGTCGAGGCCATTGGCCTGGTGAAGTTTGACTTTTTAGGCCTTGCCACTCTCACGATTTTGGAGATTGCGCGCGACCTGATCCGGACCCGCCACCGGGGCCATGAACAATTCAATTATGAAGATCTGCCGCTGGACGATGCCGAGGTCTACCGGCTGTTTTCGGCTGGTAAGACGGAAGCTGTATTCCAATTCGAAAGCCGTGGCATGCAGGGCATGTTGCGCGATGCCAAACCCACGCGATTGGAAGACTTGATCGCGCTCAACGCTTTGTACCGTCCGGGCCCGATGGACTTGATCCCCAGCTTTGTCGCGCGCAAGCATGGGCGTGAAGAGGTGGAATATCCGCACCCACTGGTCGCCGAGATGCTGTCCGAGACCTACGGCATCATGGTGTACCAGGAGCAAGTGATGCAAACCGCGCAGATTCTGGGCGGCTACTCCCTTGGCGGTGCCGACATGTTGCGCCGTGCCATGGGTAAGAAAAAAGCCGAAGAAATGGCCGAACACCGTGCCATTTTTCGCACTGGTGCCGCGAAGAATGACATCAGCCAAGAAAAAGCGGACGAAATTTTTGACTTAATGGAGCGCTTTGCCGGCTACGGTTTTAACAAGTCGCATGCGGCCGCGTATTCGCTGTTGGCCTACCACACGGCCTGGATTAAGGTGCATTACACGGCCGAGTTTTTCTGCGCCAATATGACGGTGGAAATGGACAACACCGACAAGCTAAAACTCTTGTTTGAAGACGCTGAGCGATTGAACATTCAGTTTGAGCCGCCCAACATCAACCGTGGCGTGCACCGCTTCGAACCCATCTCCAACCAAGAAATCCGCTATGGCTTAGGCGCCATCAAAGGCACCGGCCAACAGGCTATAGAGGCGATTGTGGCGGCGCGCGAGGGGCGTGGGCCCACCGCAGAGCCCGGCCCGTTTACCAGCTTGTTTGATTTTTGCCGCCGTGTCGAGCGCAGCCGGATCAACAAGCGTTGTATCGAGGCCCTGATCAAAGCCGGAGCTTTTGATACCCTAGAACTCAACCGCGCCTGCTTGCTGGCTTCGGTAGACCGGGCCTTCGAATTTTCAGCAGCGGCCAGCGCCAATGTGCACCAAGTCGGACTCTTTGACATGGGCGACGGCGACGAGCATGGCTCCAGCACCCAGGAGCCTGAATTGGTGGCGGCATTGCCTTGGGGCGTGAAAGAGCGACTAACGCAGGAAAAAACTGCCATCGGCTTTTATTTGTCCGGTCATTTGTTTGACGAAGTGGCGCAGGAAGTGCGCCGCTTTGCGAAACGCCCGATCGAGGAGTTACTGGAAACCCGTGAGCCGCAATTACTGGCGGGCATCGTCACCGATATGCGTATCGTGAATGGGCAGCGTGGCAAATTGGCGCTATTTAAGCTCGATGACAAGTCAGGCGCAATTGAGGCGCGTGTCGATGAAGCATTGATCAATACGCACAAGCAATGGTTCAAAGAGGACGCCTTGGTCATCGCCATGGGCAAAGTGCAGGCGGACCGTTTCTCGGGCGGTATGCAATTTACGATTACCCAGATGTGGGACCTGGAGCAAGCGCGTTGTCGTTTCGGGCGATATTTGCGTGTCGCCGTGAAAGCCGATGGGCGCGCGCCGGACGTGGCTCAACTGTTGCGCGAGTTTCCTGCCAAGCGCGAAATGAGCGAGCAGGGCGAATTGGTGCGTGGCCTGGCGGTGCGCTTTATGCTGGAGTGCCCCCCGGACAACGGCCCGCAGCCCCTGCCGGGAGAAGGTGCGTGCGCCGAGGTGCAATTGGGCGATGCCTCCCGTTTTTACCCCAGCGATGCGGCACTGGCCCGCTGGCGCGCCCACGCCGACCAAGGGCGCGCGGTCGTGGCTTACGAGTAAGCACCGCGTCCCCACACACGGGCGTGCGGGAGCCCTTGGCGGTGCAAGTGAGCGGGTAGCGGCATCCGGCTGCGATTGCGTGGGTTGTGATCGTAGTAGCGCTGCGCCAATTCAGCATGCAAGTGGCTCACCGTCTGCCCCAGCAAAGATTTTTTTTATGCGCCGTCGCGATAGCTAAGCTATTTGCATTGGGTGATGCAATCTGCAGCCTGCAATCTGCAGCCTTCAGTCCCGAGGCCGCAAAACGATGGTCATGGGAGAAGGCACCCGACCGTTGTCGTCGATCGGCAGGCGCTCGGTTTTCAAGATAGCCTTGAGTGCCACCTCGTCCCAATAGGCATCTCCGCTGCTTTTGAGCAGTTTAGGCGTGGTGACCCTTCCACTGGCATCGGTATAAACAGCGTATTCGGCACGCAGGCTAGGGCTCAATTCCTTGATGGTCTCGATATGGGGTCGGATGGCTGCCACTACCCTGGCTCCGTAGTTGGCACTGGGCCCGGCACTTTGGGCGGCCGTACCGCTTGTAGTTGCGTTGCCACTGCTCGTGGTCGGCACCTGATTTTTCATCCGTTGAATGGCATCGGTGCGCAATTTTTCACTTTTTGCATCCTCCTCACGCAGGCGCGCAGCTTCAACTTTTTTGGCGGCTTCGGCCTCCTTTTGCCGCTGCAGGGCCTCTACTTTTGCCGTCTCAAGTTCTTTGCGCCGCTTATCGTCCTCCGACTTAAGTGCTTCTAGCTCTTTGCGTCGATTATCTTGCTCTGCCTTTATCGCCTCAAGCTCCTTGCGTCGTTTGTCTTGGTCGGCCTTGGCCGTTTCCAATTCCTTACGCCGTTTTTCTTCCTCCGCTTTGGCTAATTCCAGTTCTCTAACTTGTTTCTCCTCCTGTGCTTTAGTGGGTTTGCTTTTCACTTGCTTTCTGGCCTCCTCAGCCAGTGCATCAGCTTTTTGCTTTTCGGCTTTGAGGGCGGCTTCTTTGCGTTGTTCCGCTTCATGTTTTTCAGCCAGGCGGCGTTCTTCCTGCTCCTTTTCCAAGGCTTTCTTTTCTTGAATAACTTTCTCGCGTTCTTCTTGCTTTTTCTTGGCGGCTTGGCGATCGCTCAGGACGATATCGGCATCAGCCAACTGGGCTGGCACCGCGGCGGGTGGTGACACTTGGGTGGTCGGGATGGGTGGCTTGACCACTGTTTCCACTGGTGCGGGTTGAGCGGGCGGCGCAATGGGCATTTCAGGTTCCGGTGGCGCTGCCTGCACAGGGAGGGCGGTCCAGAGTTCTGCGGTAAACGGGGGGGTATCTTTGTTCTCTAAGTGCCAAGGCACGGCGTAAGCTAGCGCCAAAACCAGCAAGGCATGCACGATCAACGCCAATAAGACCGAGCGCCGCAGGCCTGGGGTGGGCGGCGGCAAAAAGTCGTTATGGGCCTGAAGCTGCGCCATAGGTTCAGGGTGCCAATTGAACCGACAGTCCGATCCGCGCGATGCCGGCACGCTGCAAGGTATCCATCACCTTCACTACGCGCTCGTACTGCACGGTTTTATCTGCACTAATCACCACTGCAGTGGAACCCGGGCTCCGGCCTGCTTGCGCCTTACGCACCGCTTTTGCCAGTGCGTCCAGGTTTACCGCTGTTGCTGGACCCTGGCCCTTTATCTCCAGCTTGTTATCTTTCCCAAGCACGATTTGTATGACCGCGTCGGGCTGCTTGGATGCGCTACCTACGCTCGGTAAATTGATCGTGCTTGGCGAGATCAAAGGAGCCGTCACCATAAAGATGATCAGCAGCACCAGCATTACATCGATAAAAGGCACCATATTGGGTTCGTTCATGGCGCGTCGGCCGCGACCTCGGGAACTGACTGCGGGCATAGGCTTCTCCTGCTGGCGTTGGATGGCTTAGATGCGGCGCTTAGCGCGGTGAGCCGGTGTTCACCTGAGCGCTGATATTGCGCTGCAGTATGTTGGAGAACTCTTCTATAAAAGTTTCATGTCCGATAGAGATGCGATCGAGGTCGCGCGCAAAACGGTTGTAGGCAATCACCGCCGGAATAGCTGCAAACAGACCGATGGCCGTTGCCACCAGCGCTTCGGCGATGCCGGGCGCCACCGTGGCCAAGGTCACTTGCTCTAGCGCAGCCAAGCCAGTAAAGGCGTGCATGATTCCCCATACCGTACCGAATAGGCCGACATAAGGTGATACGGAACCAACGGAAGCTAGGAAAGACAAATTGCTTTCAACTTCGTCCATTTCGCGTTGGAAGCTGGCGCGCATGGCCCGTCTTGCGCCGTCCATCAGGGTGGCTACATCACTGACGCGTCGCTCACGCAGCTTTTGGAATTCGCGCATGCCACTGGCAAAAATACGCTCCATCGGGCCGGAGTTAACGCCTTTGCTGGCGGCCATGTTGTACAACTCGTTGAGACTGGAGCCGGACCAAAATTCCCGTTCGAATACTTCGTTGAGCGATTTGACCCGTTTGATGGCATAAATCTTACGAAAAATTGCGGACCAGCTGGCTATGGATACCAGCATCAAGGAAAGCATCACAAATTGCACGACAAAACTGGCGTGCATGACGAGTTGAAGAATATCGAGGTCCTGGTTCATAGCTTGGCCTTTTAGGAAAAAAGTTGCCTGCGGGGCAGATTCAAATTATGCGGTCAGCATCTGTCTAAGGCGCTCAATTGCCGTGTGCAATTGTTCCATGGAGCTGGCGGTGGAAAATCGGACAAATTGCGCGCCATGGGCTGGACCGAAATCGCGCCCTGGGGTAATGGCCACATGGGCGCGTTCCATCACGGCAAAGGAAAAGTCCCAGCTGTCCTTGATCCCTAATCGGGCACACGCGGCGCTGCAATCGGCCCAGGCGTAAAAAGCGCCATCGGGCATCACTGGCACCGTAAGCCCCAGCGCGTTAAGGGCAGGCACAAAGTAGTCGCGCCGCTCTGAAAATGCTTGCCGACGGCTTTCATAGAGCGCGATGCTCTCTTCGTCAAAGCAGGCCAGCGCCGCGTGCTGCGCAATCACGTTCGGGCAAATGAAGAGGTTTTGCGCTAAGCGCTCAATCACCGGTACCAACGCGGGGGGCAGCACCATCCAACCCAGCCGCCATCCAGTCATATTGAAGTATTTGCTGAAGCTATTGATGCTAATGACGGCCTCATCCAAAGCCAGTGCGCTGACGCCAAAGTGCGCGTCGTAGCTAAGTGGCAAGTAAATTTCATCGACTAGGGTGACGCCGCCACGCGACTGCACCACTTGGTGGATACGCGCCATCTCCGCTGGGTCGATCGAGCTGCCCGTGGGGTTGGAGGGTGAGGCCAGCAAGACGCCGCGGGTGTTCGGGCCCCAGGCTTGCTGCACTTGCGCGGCACTGAGTTGAAAGCGCTGCGCGGCGGTGGTTGGCAACAAGACGGCGCGAGCGTCTGCCGCGCTTACAAAATGCCGGTTGCAGGGGTAACTGGGGTCAGGCATCAACACCTCGTCTCCGGCATCAAGCAGCGCTAGACAAGCCATTTGCAGTGCGGCTGAGGCACCGGCAGTAACGACGATGCGGCTAGCCGGAATGTCCAGCCCGAAGCGCCGCAGATACCAGTGGCTAATGCGTTCGCGCAATTCGGGCAGGCCCGTGGCCTGGGTGTACTGGCTTTGACCAGCTTGGATTGCGCGTTGTGCCGCTTCTTGCACCAAGGGTGGCGCCGTGAAATCGGGCTCGCCAATATTGAGAAACACCATAGGCCGGTCGCTGTTTTGCACGCGAGATGCCAAGGCTGAAGCGGCCTTGGCCACTTCCATGACGTAAAAAGGTTCGATAGCTTGTGCGCGGCGTGAAATCTTCATGGGCACTAAAGGGCTTCAGGCTTCACTCTGGCGGCCCCGGTCTGACTGCACTTCGACGGGCCGAAGTGCAGGGGCCAGGCCATTGAGCACCGCATTGACATATTTATGGCCATCGGTACCGCCGAATTCCTTGGCCAATTCCACGCACTCGTTGAGCACCACGCGCCATGGCACATCCGGGCAATGCTGCATTTCGTATACGCCTATCCAAAGCACTACCCGCTCAATCGGCGAAATCTCGGACAGAGGACGATCCAGCCGCGTGCTGATCAGTTGGTCAGCAGCTTCAGCCTGTGCGATGCAACCATGCAGCAGCGCATCAAAATGCAGCGCATCGGCCTTTGAAAAGCCCGACAGATCTCGCGTAAATGTATCGATATCGCCCGGCAGATTTTTACCAATAACGCTTTGGTACAGCCCTTGCACCGCAAATTCGCGTGCGCGGCTGCGTTTGTTTTTGCCCGATGTTTTGCGCGCACCGGTTGTACTCAGGCTTTTACCTTGCACGTTGGTTTCCGGAGCAATAAGGGAATCGGCCATTACATCTTTTCCAATAGATTGGCCATTTCCACCGCCACCCGCGCTGCATCGCTGCCCTTTACCGATTGCCGGGCAACCGCTTGGCTGACATCCTCAGTGGTCAAAATTGCGTTGGCAATCGGAATTTGAAAGTCCAGCGCCACGCGCGTCACGCCTGCGCCTGATTCGTTAGCCACCAGCTCAAAGTGGTAAGTCTCGCCCCGGATGATGCAGCCGATGGCAATGAGTGCGTCGAACTTAGATTTTTCTGCCATCGCCTGTAAGGCCAAGGCCACCTCCAGGGCGCCCGGTACCTGAACCTGGTGAATGTCACGTTCGGCTACGCCCAAAATCAGCAGTTCTTGCCTGCAGGCCTGGGTCAATGCGTTTGTAATGTCTTCGTTAAAGCGCGCTTGCACAATACCTATGCGCAGCCCTTTGCCATCGAGCCGCTGGTCTTGCCGCTCCAGATTGCCTTTATCAGCACCAAACATGGATGTTTCTTTCAATTAAAAATCAAGGTGACTTGGCGCTGATATAGCCCACGGTCTCCAACCCGTAACCGGTCATGCTTGGCATCCGGCGCGGGCTGCCCATGAGCCGCATCTTTTGCACGCCGCACAAGCGCAGTATCTGGGCGCCGATGCCATAGGTACGCAAATCCATGCGGCCGCGTTCGGGGGCTTGCGCGGGACGGGCGGTGCCTTCGAACTGTGCCAACAACTGTTCGCCGGTTTCGCCGCAATTGAGCAGCACCAGAACGCCTTTGCCTTCGCGCGCCAAAAATGCCAGGCTGTCGTCCAGGCTCCAGGAATGCAAGGTGCGCCCGGCTTCCAGGGCATCGAGTACCGAGAGCGGCTCGTGCACCCGTACTGCCACGGCTTCGGATGCATCCCATTGCCCTTGTACCAGCGCCAAATGCACGCCATGTCCGGCGGAGTCTTGAAAAGCATGTGCCTGGAAGCTGCCAAAAGCCGTCTGCAATTCGCGGCTGGCCTTGCGCTCAACCAGCGACTCCACCCGGCTGCGGTGGGCGATCAGGTCGGCGATAGTGCCGATTTTTAGACCATGCTCGGCGGCAAACAACTGCAGGTCCGGCAGGCGCGCCATAGTGCCGTCGTCTTTCATGATTTCGCAAATCACCGAAGCGGGTGTGCAACCGGCCATGGCGGCTAAATCGCAACCGGCCTCGGTATGCCCAGCGCGCATCAGAACGCCGCCATCGACTGCTTGCAGCGGAAAAATATGGCCTGGCTGCACCAGGTCCTGCGGCACCGCATTTCTGGCTACCGCCGCACGCACTGTGCAGGCACGGTCGGCCGCGGAAATGCCGGTGCTCACGCCCTCTGCGGCTTCAATCGACACCGTAAATGCGGTGGAGTGCTTGGTGCCGTTACGCACCGCCATGGGTGGCAGTTGCAGTCGCTCGCAATGGGCGCGCGTCAGGGTCAGACAAATTAAGCCGCGCCCGAAGCGCGCCATGAAATTAATGGCCTCAGCACTCACATGGTCTGCGGCTAGCACCAGGTCGCCTTCGTTTTCGCGGTCCTCTTCATCCACCAGGATTACGATTTTGCCCAAGCGCATGTCGGCCACAATATCTTGCACCGGTGAAATAGAAACAGGGGAGAGACGGGAGGCGGTCATCGAATAGCTTTCGGATTGTCCAGCGTGCGCGGGCCCTGAGGGCGGCGGCGCTGCGAGGCGAGGGCTGATTATCGCCGCAAGCGCTTCCCCCGGCGTCCCGCTGGTTTTGGGCGGGTTCACCTTACCAAGCTTGGCGTTTACATCCCCCGGCGCGGTAAGCTGATTTGTGACCAGGTTCGCGGCCCTGCCCAACGGCAGGGGATCAGTAAAAGTCAGTCGTCTATGGAGGCGCTCCAGCGCGCGTCCAGGCCTTTTTGCAGGTCGCGCCGGTCACGCTTGGTGGGACGACCATGGTTCAGAGCGTCTGCTGGTTCGGCGTGCAGGCGCCGATGTTCCTGCATGGCCAGGCGCGCGCTGATACTTTCTGCGCTTTCCTCATACAAGGCCTGCGCCACGGGCGCCGGGCCGCGCACTGCGCTAAGGCCTTTGACGGTGATGGTGCGCGGAATTTTGGTCTGCCAAACCGTCAGGATATCGCCCGGGCGCACCTCTCTCGAGGGCTTGATGTTTTGTTTGGCGATTTGCACATGGCCTTTATTCACCTCATCGGTGGCCAGTGAGCGGTTCTTGAAAAAGCGTGCCGCCCATAGCCATTTGTCGATGCGCACACTGTCCATGGTGGGTCGTTCTCTTATATGTCGTTCAAAGGTCGGACTAAGCGTGTCCGGCGCCTCGGGGTTGCGCATTGACCCAGGCATCAAACACGCGCACATCGATTTCTGTCTTCAGCCGCTCATAGGCGTGCTGCGCGGGAGGGTAATGCCGGCGCAAAAAATTGAGCCATTGTTTCAACCGTCCTGCTTGCTGCCGCGCCTCCAGACGCGTGCGCACCAATTGCCAAAAATGCCCCACATGCTCTTGCACTCCCGCCCAGTCCAGACCTGGTGCATGCGGGCTTTGCTGCGCCAAGGTTGACCGCGTGGTCTGCGCGGTGGTCGCCAAAATTTCCAATGCCAGGCCGGGGTTGCTGACCATGCCACGTCCCAGCATCAGCGTGTTGCAGCCCGATTCCAAGCGGCATTGCTGAGCGTCCTGCGCGTTCCAGATTTCGCCGTTGGCGATCAGCGGCGTGCGCACCCGAGCGCGTATGTCGGCGATGCGGTGCCAGTAGGCTGGCGGGCGGTAGCCATCGGCGCGGGTACGCGCATGCACCACAATTTCACCCGCGCCGCCTTCCTGTAAGGCCAGGGCGCATTCCTCGGCGCGGCTGTCGTCCGCAAAGCCCAGACGCATCTTGGCCGATACCATCTGGTGGGCTGGCACTGCGCTGCGAACGGCCTTGACGATAGTAAACAAAAGCTCCGGGTCCTGCAAAAGTGCGGCTCCACCGCCGTGCCGGTTTACTACTTTGGCGGGGCAGCCGAAATTGAGGTCCACGCCATCAGCGCCCATGCCGGCCACGCGCCCTGCGTTATCGGCCAGACAGGCCGGGTCGGAGCCCAGCAGCTGCGGGCGCACCGGCACACCAGCAGCAGTCCGACCTCCGTTCAGCAACTCGGGCACGACTCGCACAAACACGCGCTCGGGCAGCAAGGTGTCGGTCACGCGAATGAACTCCGATACACATCGGTCTATGCCGCCAACGCGGGTCAGCACGTCGCGCAACACAAAGTCGAGCAATCCCTCCATCGGGGCCAGGATGATGGCCATCGTGCCCAGGTTCCGTTAACGATGCGCGCCCAAGGCCAGCGCGGCCTGGCGCGATTGTTCGAGAGCCTGTATGTCCGGCGGCGCATCCACCGGCCAGCCGCCCAAATGTTGGCGCGCCACGGCAGCCAGCGCGTCTATGCCCGGAGCGCCGTCGTTGAGGCAGGGGATGTAGTGAAAGGCTTTGCCGCCGGCCTCCAAAAACGCATGGCGCGCTTCCATATTGATTTCTTCTAGCGTTTCCAGGCAGTCACTGGTAAAGCCCGGGCAGATCACATCGACCCGCCCGACGCCGGACTGTCCCATCGCGATCAGCGTGGGCTCGGTGTAGGGCTCCAGCCATTTGGCTCTGCCAAGGCGGCTTTGAAAGGTCACTTTGTATTGGTCTTTGCTCAAGCCCAGGCTATCTGCCAAGAGGCGCGCAGTCTTGAAGCATTCGCAGTGGTAATGGTCTCCTAAATGCAGGGTGCGTTCGGGTACGCCATGAAAACTCATGACCAATACATCCGGGCGTCCATGTTCTTGCCAATATGCCAGTACTCCGTTCTTCAGAGCGACGATATAGGTAGGGTGGTCGTGGTAGTGGTTGATAAACCGAAACTCTGGGATGGCACGGGTGCTGGCGGCCCATTGGTAGACGGCGTCAAACAGGCTGGCGGTGGTAGTGGCTGAATACTGGGGGTAGGCCGGTAGCAGCAGCACACGGGTTACGCCCTCGGCTTTTAACGCTTCCAACTGGGAGGGAATGGACTGGCTGCCGTAGCGCATGGCCCAGCGGACGCGCACATGCAGGCCCAATGTCTGCAAGTTTTTCTCCAGCAAAACGGCTTGCTTTTCGGTCCAGATCTTCAGCGGCGAGCCTTCGGCGGTCCAAATGCTGGCGTATTTGGCCGCCGACTTGGCAGGGCGGAATCGCAAAATGATGCCGTGCAATATCAGTAACCAAACCAGACGCGGAATCTCTACCACGCGGTGATCGCTTAAAAACTCGGCCAAATAGCGGCGTACGGCAGGCGCAGTAGGGGCGTCTGGGGTTCCCAAATTGCAATACAGCACCGCAGTCTGCGCGGCTTGCCCGTGGGAAAAAGGGGGTTCTTTGTTGAAAGGCATGCAGTATTCTCGCCCACCTATGCTTGATGCCTCCAAAATCCGCGCTATCTCCCTGGACCTGGACGACACTTTGTGGCCGGTGTGGCCGACTATCGCCCGGGCCGAAATCCAGATGCAGGACTTTTTGCGCCCGCAGGCACCAACCAGTGCCGCCTTGATGGCCGACCCCCAGGCGCGGGCGCAATTGCGTGACGCTGTGGTCAGCGCGCAACCGGGCAGCGCCCACGATATGAGCGCGCTGCGTTTGCGCATGATTGAACTGGCCTTGCAGCGCTGCGGCGAGTCTGCGGCCTTGGCGGCGGAGGCTTTCGCGGTGTTCTATTCGGCCCGCCAGCAGGTGGATCTGTATGCTGATTGCGCCGACGCGCTGGCCCGTTTGGCAGCGCGCTTTCCCTTGCTGGCCCTGACGAACGGCAATGCTGATGTCAACTTGGTGGGCATTGGACATTTATTTGTGGGTAGCGTCGGCGCGCACACCGTGGGCTTACCCAAGCCGCACAAAGCTATATTTGATGCCGCTGCCAATGCGCTGGACTGCAGACACGAGGAGGTGCTGCATGTGGGCGACGACGCGCTCCTGGACGTGGTGGCTGCCTTGGATGCCGGTATGCAAACCGTATGGGTCAACCGCCAGGGCGCAAGCTGGCAGCATGAACGGACTCCGCATTTGTCGGTGTCCAGCCTAGATGTTTTGTGCCACGCGCTGGGGGTGTAATGCAGGTAGTCGCCCTGGGCGAAAGTTATTCACCTGATTAATGGTGCGAATCGCAATGCTGTCTCGCCGCCCGGTTGGGTAGCAAGCTAGTCTTTCCAGACAAAGCCCTCAGTCTCGTCCAAGGCCAGGGCCGCCATGATGCCGCTGCGCACCGCCCCTTCTAGGGTTGCGGGGTAGGGCTTATAAAGGTAATCTCCGCAGGCCATCAGGCCTGGAGCGACTTGCTGCGGCGGGCGCACCATACGTGCCGCGCAAGAGAAGGTGGCTTGTTTCTCCATCACCGTGCGAATTGCGCTCAAGCGTTGGCCATCCAGCCATTCTTCTAACTGGTCCTCGGCCTGGGCCAGCACCATAGATTCGAGCTGTTCGTATTCACCCTGCGGGGCACTGACCACCAGCGCTAGCAGCCCGGGCGGGCCGCCGAGTTGGCCCCGATCAAAAACAAATTGTGCTGGTGCCAGCGGGCTGCTGCG
>Ga0214919_10001051_pt1 | contig 46557 bp, 45 predicted proteins | sample LL1503_MetaG_FD_177994 | JGI IMG/M metagenome (GOLD analysis project Ga0214919, IMG submission 177994) | Freshwater microbial communities from Lake Lanier, Atlanta, Georgia, United States - LL-1503 | ecosystem: Environmental > Aquatic > Freshwater > Lake | place: USA: Georgia | collected... | reverse complement strand
CTGCGTTTTATCGGTACAAAAGATCAAGAAGAGGTTGATTTTTTATTAATAAAAGATGGAAAATCTTGGATGCGTGTAGAAGTTTAATCTTCAAGTCAATCTTCTCTCAGCAAGTCTCTTCAAAAATATAAGAAAAGTTTAAACTGTCCATCAGATATTATCTAGATAAAGTTAACGAACTATACGGATAAGATACGTACTAACGAATTGACATCATAATTACATCTTTTGGATAATGACTACCTTTGAAACTGATCAACGAATTTTTCTCTTTTTAAGCAATTACGCCAATCTTACAACATTCTTAATTTATTCGCGACAGAACCAAAATTATCCATTTCATTTTGATTATGCTTGCTTTGTTGGCCCGAACATTTTAGAAACGGTAGTGTAGTCTTAGTAAATTGATTAGAGGAAGATGACAAAGTTCCTAGAGTTCGAACGCCCAATTGCTGATCTAGAAGGCAAAATTGAAGAATTGCGACACCTAGCCAACACGGGTGATTTAAATATTGCTGAAGAGGTCTCAAGGCTGCAAACTAAAGCAGATCGCTTGTTAAGGCAGGCCTATAGTAATTTGACTCCATGGCAAAAGGTCCAAGTGGCACGTCATCCTGATCGTCCAAAGTTTTTTGATTATTTAGATATTTTGGTTGATAACTTTATCCCTTTATCGGGTGACCGTGTATTTGCAGAAGATTGTGCTATAATCGGCGGACTCGGACAGTTTATGGATCAGACAGTTGTCGTTGTGGGACAACAAAAAGGTCACGATACGGAAACCCGTATTAAGCATAATTTTGGTATGGCAAAACCAGAAGGATACCGTAAAGCAAAACGCCTGATGGAGTTAGCAGATCACTTTAAACTGCCTGTTATCAGTTTTGTTGACACAGCGGGCGCTTACCCCGGAATAGAAGCCGAAGAGCGCGGCCAAGCTGAAGCCATTGCTAAATGCATAGAAACTTGCCTAAAAATTAAAGTGCCATTGATAAGTCTTGTCATTGGTGAAGGTGGATCGGGAGGAGCAATTGCCATCGCAGCTGCGAATGCCGTTTTGATGCTGGAACATTCAATTTATTCTGTTATTTCTCCTGAAGGCTGTGCATCTATTCTTTGGCGCAGCGCAAGTAAAGCTCCAGAAGCTGCAGAGGCTCAACGTTTAACCGCCCAAGACCTGTACAAATTAGGAATTATTGATAAAATCATCCCTGAACCTGTTGGTGGAGCCCATAGATTTAAAAATGACATGGCAAAGCAAGTTAAAGAGGAAATTGGAAAAACGCTTCGCCCCTTACTTAATCTAGATGGTGAAAAACTGCTTTCTCTAAGACGCGAAAAATTCATTAATATGGGCAATAAAACCCTTTAAAATGTATCTTCCATACTTCTAACCGAGAGTTTCAATTTATGATGTCCTGGGAAATTATTGGAATTAATCTTTTATCTCCGATTGTGCTTTCGTTCTTCTTAGGCCTTTTTGCGGTTCTTATCAAAAGTGATCTGAAATTACCCCCAGGACTTTACGCTAGTTTATCCATGTATCTTTTGCTGGCATTGGGACTGAAAGGCGGCGCTGCCCTTTCCGAAACGACGTTTCATTTATTCTGGTTGCCGGGACTTGTCGTTTTGGGACTTGGGATTATTCTCCCCCTTATTGTTTATAACGTCGCGCATTTTATTGGCAAAATGTCGAATATCGATTCCTCTGCTCTAGCCGCACATTACGGATCTGTTTCAGTTGTAACTTTTATTGCCTGCCAAGTATTTGTTGAATCTTTGGGACACCCAGCCGAAGGCTTTATGACAGCACTTGTTGTTATTTTAGAGATTCCTGGCATTGTTGTTGCTCTTTTGATTGCTGAACTTTTCAAAAGAAAACAAAGATCAGCATCATCCCAAAATAATGCTTCTTTCTTTGGTTGTTTTAAAGAGCTGATTGTCAGCAAAAGTATCCTTTTGCTTTTAGGAGGCCTTGCTATAGGTTACATTTCAGGAAAACCTGGGCTTCAGAAAATTGCGCCTGTTTTCGTGGATCCATTCCAAGGAGCATTAGTCCTTTTCATGCTTGATATGGGACTTGTCGCGGGAGAGCGTATTGAGGACCTAAAAGGTATGAAAGGTTTTCTTTTAACCTTTTCATTCCTAGCGCCTGTCTTGAATGGTTCTTTAGGTGTTCTATGTGGGTATTGGGCTGGCCTTTCTTTGGGCGGCGCAACCGTTCTGGGTGCTATGGCAGGCAGTGCTTCTTATATCGCAGCCCCTGCTGCTGTTCGTATTGCCTTGCCAGAAGCAAATCCTGCTTATTATTTAACCTCAGCGATTGCTTTAACTTTTCCTTTCAACCTAGCAATTGGAATCCCTCTATATTATGAAATTGCCCTTTGGCTATTTGGTAAATAAGAAATGTCGTCTTTCGAGAAGCTAGGAGGCGTTCCCTGCGGCTATCAGCCTTTTATTCTTGATGAACTTTTTAAAAAGCATCAAAAGTCTGTTGTGTTTGTCAGCTCAACAGAAGAACATTTGTATGCCTTAAAAAAGCAATTAGGCATTATTAATCCGACTATTCCCACCTATATCTTTCCAGGTTGGGATTGCCTTCCTTATGACCGTGTTTCTCCAGGGCTTGACGTTGTCACAGCGCGCCTTGAAACTCTTACCAAACTTTTGGAAAGCTCGGAACCAGTTTGCATTTTAACCAGCGTCTCTGCCCTGACTCAACGACTAGCACCCAGATTATCCTTATTGGGAGAATCTTTAAATCTTCAATTAGGAAGTTCACTTCCCCGTGAACAGCTTTTAAAGGAATTAACCGACAAGGGCTATAGTCGCTGTGAAACCGTCTATGAAGCAGGAGATTACGCTGTAAGGGGAAGCATTCTTGATCTATTTCCAACAAATGTCCCCTTTCCTATTCGTATTGATTTCTTTGGTGATAGCATTGAAAGTTTGCGAACCTTTGATCCCTTAACCCAAAAAACCATAGAAAAAACAGAAAGAGTCGAACTAAAACCTGTTCATGAGATTTTATTAACCCCCTCGACCATTAATCAATTTCGCCATCGTTATCGTGAATTATTTGGTTCTAGCAAAGAAGGCGTTTATAAAGACCCCCTTTTTGAATCCATATCAGAGGGACGCACCTATGCCGGTATGGAGCATTGGCTTCCCTTATTTTATGAAAAGTCTGAGACCTTATTAGATTATATCCCCCCTGCTCTATTGGTCTTTGATCATCAAGCAGAGGAAGCCTTTGGACACAGACAAGAATCGATCCGTGATTATTATCTTGCTCGGCTTAACCCCGTTATTGGTGATAGCCATTACAAACCCATTTCACCTGAGCTTTTGTATTGGACAAAAGAGGAGTGGTCAGCGCTTCAAACCGATTATGAATGTGTTTCTTTATCACCTTATCTATCCCCAGAAATGACTGATAAAGGTGGACGTCTTCCTCCCGATTTTACAGCTATTCGGCAATCGAGTCATGAAAAGTTATTTGATACGGTATGCCAGACGATCACAAGTCATCAAGATCAGGGACGCAAAGTTATCATAACAAGTCATACAGATGGATCTCGCCAACGGTTAGAAACTGTTTTAAGAGAACATGGCCTTAAACGCGTTCTACCCGTTACAAAATGGCCTGATCCTAAAGCTGATCCAAAAGCTGTTTATTCACTGACTATTCCCCTTGAGCAAGGTTTTACAACACCTGAATGGCTTATCTTAACCGAACAAGATATCCTTGGTGACCGGATAACCAGGCCAAGTCATAAAAAAAAGAAAAGTGATACATTTTTCCTTGAAGCCAATCAGTTAGGGACGAATGATCTTATTGTACACCGCGAACACGGAATTGGCCGCTACCTTGGCCTTGAGACTGTTACCATCGACAATAATGCCCATGATTGCCTATGTCTTTTGTACGATGGGGGCGATAAGCTTTTCTTACCCGTTGAAAACATCGATGCCATTACTCGTTATGGCAATGACAATAGCCTAGCACAACTTGACAAACTGGGCTCGACTGCTTGGCAACACCGAAAAGCAAAAGTGAAAAAACGCATTCGCGTCATTGCCGAATACCTGATTCGCTTGGCCGCTGAAAGAGCTCTTCATGAAGGAGCTGTCTTAGAAAAAACTACCAACGAATTTGATGAATTTTGTGCAGGCTTCCCCTACTCTGAGACTGATGATCAACTGCGGGCAATTGCCGAAACGTTGGAGGATATGGCATCTGGAAAACCAATGGACCGCCTGGTATGCGGTGATGTTGGTTTTGGAAAAACAGAAGTAGCCCTAAGGGCCGCCTACATTGCTGTAGCGAATGGCAAGCAGGTCGCAGTTATTGTTCCAACTACGCTGTTATGTCGTCAGCATTACCATACCTTTAAACAACGCTTTCAAGGTTTTCCTTATAAGGTTGCCCAACTTTCTCGCCTTGTTAAACCAAAGGACATGACCTCAATCCGTCAGGATCTAGCAGAAGGAAAAGTTGATATTGTGATTTCAACGCACGCCCTTTTCTCTGACAAAACTAAATTTGCTGATTTAGGATTGATGATTGTTGATGAAGAACAACATTTCGGCGTTAAACAAAAAGAAAAACTAAAAACACTACAATCAGATGTTCATGTTCTAACCTTAACAGCAACGCCCATCCCTCGCACACTTCAGTTAGCCTTAAGCGGTGTAAGGGAAATGAGCTTGATCACAACCCCACCAATCGATCGCCTTGCCGTTCGTACTTTTGTCATGCCCTTTGACCCTGTTGTCATTCAAGAAGCTGTTTTGCGAGAATATCATCGTGGCGGACAGATTTTTTATGTGTCCCCTAGAATTGAAGATCTTCATAAACTGGCAGAACAAATAAAAATCCTTGTGCCTGAAATCAAATGCATTACGGCCCATGGACAAATGCCGGCTACTGAATTGGAAGAAGTCATGACGGCCTTTTATGACCGCGAATATGATCTTTTGCTTTCAACCAATATTGTTGAATCGGGCATTGATATTCCAACTGCCAACACCCTTATTATTCATCGTGCGGATCTGTTTGGGCTAGCCCAGCTTTATCAATTGCGGGGACGCGTAGGACGGGCAAAAACTCAAGGATATGCTTATCTGACTATGCCAGCAAATCAGCCTATTTCAAGTGTGGCTGAACAACGCCTTCATGTTATGCAAAGCTTAGATACCCTTGGTGCCGGCTTTCGTCTTGCCAGTCACGATATGGACATTAGAGGTGCAGGTAATATCGTTGGCGAAGAACAGTCAGGGCATATCAGAGAAGTTGGAGTTGAACTTTATCAGCACCTTTTACAAGAAGCAATTATTATGGCAAGAGCCGAACAAGCCGATCAAGATGAGGGACTTGAGCTAACATCTGAATGGACCCCTCAGATTAATGTGGGAACTGCTGTTTTAATCCCAGAGATCTATGTGGCGGATCTTGGCCTTAGGCTGGGTCTTTATCGCCGAATTGCCCAGCTTGAAACCCGCGCACAAATTGATGAATTTGCAGCTGAGATGATTGATCGGTTTGGTCCGCTGCCATCGGAGGTTAATAACCTTTTCGAAGTGATCGAATTAAAAGCATTATGCCGAAAAGCTAATATTGAAAAAATAGACACAGGCCCTAAAGGACTAGTTATTTCTTTCCGCAACAACCTTTTTCCTAATCACCATGGTTTAATTGCTTATTTGCAGTCACCTGATACAAACAAAGCGGGGCATGCAAAATTTCGCCCTGATCAAAAATTGGTTTTTATACGCGAATGGCCAAATCCAGAAATAAGGCTTAAGGGAACCAAACAAATCGTTAAAAATTTGAGCATTCTGGCAGCAATAAAATAATATTAAATAAAAAATAGCTGTTTTTTAGAAAGTAAATTACATAAACATACTTGACACTAATAAAATAATTTCCTAGCTTAACCCAATATCAATTTTAAAAAGTAGAGTACAAGAATATATGAAAATCGTGTTTTCTTTAGTTTTAGCCTTATTTATTAATTCCCTAGCAGTAGTCAATGCTTCAACAATTGCTACTGACGGGAAAGAGTTCGAAACTGGAGCTATTGGGCAAACAAGCCCTAGGTATTACATGAGCTGGGATGAAGTCACTAATTTAACTCAAAGGGTTGCTGATCATCTTAACGCTTTACCTGAGAAGCCTACAGGAATGCTTATCGTATCACGAGGAGGACTAGTTCCGGGCGGCATATTGGCGCAAAAATTAGGAATCAAGAATATAAGGGTCATTTGTCTTGAAAGTTACGGTGAAGACGAAACCAGAGGCACTATCCGTTCAATATATGCACCAAATGATATCATTTTTGATGGAGAAAAGTGGGTTGTTGTTGATGATCTCGTTGATATGGGTTTAACTCTTGGACATATTAGAGAGCGTTACTCTACTGCTCATTATGTAACTTTAGCTGCTAAACCTGCAGGAAAATCATGCGTTGATTTCTCAGCAAAGGATTTTTCCCAAGATACTTGGATCGTCTTTCCTTGGGAAAATAAGTAGTCAATGTGAATTTTGAAAGATTTTTAATCCTATGGATCCTTGGATTAAATCATGTGAAAACTAGTTTTTGACTGTTTAGTTTGTATGTTTTCTGTGCACTGTCTCTAGTTTTCCTTTGGCTTGACCAAAGGATCCAGCCTGTTTAATGTTATCTTGACAGGCCATTCAATGGGATTTCTAAAATATGTGCATGCACCTTAAGGCAAAATCGCCTTTTCTAAACCCTTCTTTTTTGATTCTGACTGCTTTTGTATTTGGCATATTATGCGGTTATATAAATAACCCAATCATCCTAGATACTGCTGATTTCGTTACCAAGATATTTGTAAATCTTTTGAAACTTATTAGCGTTCCTATTATCTTCTTTTCGGTTGCCTCAACCATTGCCGCAATGAAAAATCTTGAAGAAACCAGATCGCTTGGCAAAAAAGTAATTTCTTATACTTTTTTGACAACCGTTATTTCAGCTGCTATTGGACTTCTCCTTTTCTTAATCATAAACCCTGTAAGCCATAGCTTGAAACTTGAAGAGTCCAACTCGACTGCGAAGTCTTTCAGTTACTTTGATCATTTGACCAATATTATTCCCTCTAACATTATTCAGCCCTTTCATGAAAACAATGTTATTGGTGTTTTATGCTTGGCCATCTTGTTTGGCCTGGCGCTTTTAGTGATTGAACATGAAAACAAAAAAAAGGAAAAAAAATCATATCTAATTGAATTCTTTATAGATATGTATGCGGTTATCACCAAAATAACATCCTGGATTGTCAGGGTTATGCCGATTGGCATTTGGGGGTTTTCTGTTTTGTTTGTTAATGAATTAAAGCAAGGGCTTTCGATCGAAGGATTGTTTTTATACCTTGCTTGCGTTGTGCTTGCTAACCTTGTTCAAGGCAGCGTTATTCTGCCAACCTTTTTGAAGTTTTTCAGAATTTCACCCTTGCGCCTTTTCAAAGCCATGTTTCCGGCTATCACCATGGCTTTTTTTACAAAATCATCGGTTGCAACCCTGCCTCTTGCTCTGAAATGCGCTGAGGAAAATGCAGGTATTTCCTCAAAAGTGGCTAAGTTTACCTTTCCCCTTTGCACAACAATTAATATGAATGCGTGTGCTGCGTTTATTTTGGTCACTGTTTTGTTTGTCATGGGCAGCTATGGTCATTCGGTAACGCCTTTGGAAATGGTCCTTTGGATTGGTATCGCAACCATTGCTGCAGTAGGAAATGCAGGCGTTCCTATGGGATGCTATTTCCTAACAAGCTCATTGCTTGTTGCGATGGATTATCCCTTAACAATTATGGGGATTATTCTGCCATTTTACGCCTTGATTGATATGCTGGAAACGGCTTTAAATATCTGGTCAGATTCGTGCGTAGCGGCAGCTGTAGATAAGTCAATCAACCCTTCTTTGGCATAACTGTCGCATCAACGCGCCTTAACTGACTTTTAACAAATCCCTTTTAGGATTGAAGTAATGATGGAATTATCTTGGGTTTATGAAATGGTACGTCGGATATTATCCTTATTCATAATTTGTCATGGAGTTGCCCTTGGGTTCTGGAATGACAATCATATCAAGCAAGCCTGGACTCAGCACCGAACAGAGATTGAAACAGAAACATCAGCTTATGCGTCTGCTCAAAAAGGCTATAAGATGGCCTATTGGGCAGCTAATCAAGCCTACAAACGTGCCCAGTATTATTATCAACCCGGGGAATTAGCATCAGTCCGCTCTTACCTTCAGCTTTCATACAGTGTTTTCAATAGCGGTAGTGGTTTTGGGGGGATTAAAAAGAAACCAATCGATCCAACAACCAGAGAGCTAGCACGCAAAACTTTAACAATTTTAGGCTTAATGGTAAGAGATCCTTTGTTTTCTTTTGATAAAGAATCAACTGCTCCGACTAAGGTTCATAGACAACGCGCAAAAGAATTTTTGAAAAAAGTGCAGCAAATTAATCGTAATAATCAATTATACAGTGATTATTATTCTACAATGTATAGTGGTGGTGACGTTGATTGGTCCTTTGTACCCGAGGGCGTCAAAGAGGTAGATGAGGAATTCAAACAAACAGTGAATTCATATACCGATGATAAAGGAAAGACCATTATTAATGGATTAAGCTCAAAAAGCTCTATTTCCCTTTTTCCAGCTACCTTAGAAGAAGAAATCTCTTTAGCAGATGCCCATGTTGGAATATGTCCTGGATGTAAAGAAATGCAGACAACGCCGGGTGAAATGGAGGCTTGGTGGAAAGCTCGTATTAAAGAAGATCCAACTGGGAAAAATGCTAATTCTGCTGCAACCTTTGGAGATTCATTTGACAGCTTTGAAACATCAGCATGGGGTAACAGCGGATTAAAATATTTAAAAGCCGGTCAACCAGAGCGATTTAGCTTAGCATCTGGCATTGATTTTAATGTCTATGTTCCAAAGAATGTACAGCCAGGAGCTCCTGTTGTTTTCATCATTTACGATGGAATTAGACGTGATTTTGACCTTTACAACAGTCGCTCAGGTTTCAATGAAGAAACAGTTCTTGCTCATGCTGGCTGTATTGTTGTTAGAGTTAAAGGGATGAAAGTATATGATAGAAAAGAACCATCTAACCCAACAGCGCTACGTTATAATCGCACTAATTTTCCAGATCAAATCTTTAAAGACATAGAGGATATATACATAGCCCTTCGGGATCAAACTTTTGTAAGAAATGATGGTTCGTTTTATCCTCAATTGATTGCTCCCGGGAAAACCAAGACGTTCCTTCATGGAGCCAGTTTTGGCGGATATATGACAATGATGGCAGCAACCACAGATTATGTAATGGAAAAAGCAATAACAGGGAAACCTTTTAGAGAATTGTTCGATGGATATATTCCTTATGCAGGTTTTTATGATTGGGCTCAAGACGACGCAAACTTAGAAAATTCCTATTCAAACATCGACAGGAGAAGATCGGCAAGTACCCGAGATTACAAAACAAGAACCCGAGGAGGAGAAGCTTTTGATATTTCGCAACATACCCTTTATCTATCAGATGAGCCGCTAGCGAATGAAGCGGTTAATCACAGTATGTCACCTCTTTATCATGTCGACCGCCTGAACCGTCCAGTTTTATTAATGCATGGTTTTCGAGATACCAATGTGGGAGTAGATGCCGCATTAAATATGTTAGGAGCCATTAAAAAGGCACACAAACAATACCTAGTTGATCTTATGATTTTACCAGAGCATAAACATGATTCCGATGCGAGTAGCGTAAATAACGATTTTGGAGGCAGGTCAAGAAATGAAGAAAGAAGAGTTGAGTTTTTGAAAGATTATTTTGACCCCATGCTTTATTTTATTCGTCAAATTCAAAATGATGAAAGGCCTCAAACTGAACATAATCTTTTGAGAAAACTAAAGGAAAAAGCACAACGTATAAAATCAACCTCTCAAGAAGATAAGCTTTTAGGAAAACAAAAAAATGACCGGTATCAGGATGAACCTTTGTCTAAATTATCAACGTTTCTGTCTCAAAGATTGACTGATAGGGATGCAAGGTTAACCGAGTTGCTACAAAACCCTACAGAAGCTAAAATTATAGATTACGCTAAAGAGTTTCCCATCTATACAAACCAAAAGGCATTTGAGCTTGGTGATGTAAAAAGACCAGATCTTCCCAGTGCTGTTTATAATGAAACTGCGCGCAAAAGATTAATGATGCTCTTTTTGGAAGCAATTTATGCTCTTTCCCAATCTAACGCAAGGCTGTTTGCACAAATTTCTCCCGATTCTCTCTCTTTAAGGTCAACAAACGGTGGGCTTTTTTGGCTGGAGGAAAGGGTGTCGGAAGATCTAAATAAAAAGGCAGTAGCGCTTGGAAGAGATGAAAGAGCAACAGCCCTTGCAAACATAAGAGAAAAAGGGTTTTCCGATGAAAATATTATTGCCTACCTCGAAAAATTACCAAATTTCTTTGGAATTTCAGGGCCCTATAAAATGACGCCTTTCTTTTATCAACTAAAACGTAAAGAAATTCGCCAAGCCATTCGAAATGTCCTTTTCCCAAGTGAATGGCTGTATGATAGGTTAAAAGAGGATATGAAAAAGGAATCGGCACGCCCTGTGGACCGCAGGCCTATGTTTTCTTCCTACGATGATCATGAAACCTTTCTTGATCAATGTCGAAAAATAGGTCACGTTGATGATACTTCTGATATGCTGTCTTCAGAAACATCTCAGGCATTTGAATCTTTTAAAGAACATACAAGACAATGGCCCGATAGTGTCGTTAAAAGACATTTTTTGAGTCTTAAACCATTAGAATTCACAAAATTAATTCAGCCATCTTGCGCAAGAATAAATAAAGAGAAAGAAGAAAAACAAAGAGCAGAAGCCGCGTCAAGATCTCGTTTTTAAATAGGCTGACTAGTCGAGTGGGTAATAATTGAAAGACGGTATCAATTTTAAGGAATCACTGCTATAAATAGATCAACTTTTCTCTAATTCAAATTCAGGCATGAGCCAAAATCAAATAAGCATTCGCGGGGCGCGCGAACATAATTTAAAAAACATCAATGTTGACATGCCGCGCGATAAACTTGTGGTCATCACGGGCCTGAGTGGTTCCGGTAAATCTTCACTTGCCTTTGACACTCTTTATGCCGAAGGGCAAAGGCGATATGTCGAAAGTCTATCCGCTTACGCGCGTCAATTTTTACAGTTGATGCAAAAGCCTGATGTGGATTCAATCGAAGGTTTAAGCCCAGCTATTTCCATTGAACAAAAGACAACTTCCAAAAACCCTCGTTCAACTGTGGGTACAATTACCGAACTGTATGATTATCTTCGCCTATTGTATGCCCGCGTTGGTGTACCTCATTCACCCGCAACAGGCCTTCCCATTGAAGCCCAAACTGTCAGTCAAATGGTCGATCGCATTTTGGTAATGCAGCCACAGACAAAACTGCTCCTTATGTCCCCTATCGCTCGCGGCCGCAAAGGTGAATATAAAAAAGAATTACTAGACCTGAAAAAAAAGGGATTCCAGCGTGTCAAAATCGACGGCAAAGTTTATGACCTGGATGAAGTTCCAAACTTAAGCAAAAACATTAAACATGACATTGCCGTTGTTGTAGATCGTCTGGTTGTCCCCGAAGTGGAAGGACAAACGGAATGGCGTACGCGCCTTGCAGATTCGTTTGAAACGGCACTTCATTTAAGTGATGGCTTAGTATGGCTTGAAAATGTTAATGATGGAACGACAACGACATTTTCCGCGAAATTCGCCTGCCCTGTTTCCGGTTTCACCTTAGATGAAATTGAGCCCAGGCTATTCTCATTTAACAGCCCTCAGGGGGCCTGCCCGAGCTGTGATGGCCTTGGGGTTGAAATTGTCTTTGATCCAAGCTTAGTTGTTCCTGACCCCGGAAAAAGTATAAGAGAGGGCGCCGTCCTTCCCTGGAGCGATGATTCACAAACCAGCAAACGCAGTTCTTATTCCCGTGAATATTACGCTCAAGTCCTTGAGGGCGTCGTTAAGTATTATGATGCCTCACCGGTTGTGCCTTTCAATGAACTGCCAGAACATGTGCAAAATAAAGTTCTTTATGGTTCGAATAAGGAACCTGTTCCTATTCATTTCAATGACGGCATTAGAACCTATATCACAAAGAAAGCCTTTGAAGGTGTCATCCCCAACCTAAAACGCCGCTGGCAGGAAACAGAAAGCGATTGGGTTCGTGAAAATCTTTCCCGTTTTCAAAATGAACATTCCTGTTCTGTCTGTGAAGGCAAACGATTAAAACCAGAAGCTTTGTGCGTTAAAATCAACGATAAAAGCATCGCAGATATTTGTGACCTTTCTATCCTTAATGCTCTGAAATGGTTTAAGGATTTAACGTTAACCATTAAACAACAGGAAATTGCTGCCCGAATTTTAAAGGAAATCAATAGTCGTCTGCATTTCTTAGTCAATGTAGGACTGGACTACCTTACTCTTTCGAGGTCCTCCGGAACTCTATCAGGGGGAGAAAGCCAGCGCATCAGGCTTGCCTCTCAAGTAGGATCGGGCCTCACGGGAGTTTTGTATGTTTTGGATGAACCGTCAATCGGCCTTCATCAACGCGACAATGATCGTCTTTTAACAACATTAAAGCATCTACGCGATATCGGAAACACGGTTATCGTTGTTGAACATGACGAGGATGCCATTAAAACAGCTGATTACGTTATTGACATGGGACCTGCTGCCGGTGTTCATGGCGGTGAAATTATTGCCCAAGGAACCCCGCAAGATATTATGGATTCAGCCGAGAGTATCACAGGACAATACCTGACAGGGAAACGGTTTATTCCCCTGCCTACAGTAAGACGTCATGGTCACCCGGGAAAATCTCTGGAACTGATCGGAGCCACGGCAAATAACCTTAAAAACGTCACTGTAAAAATTCCACTTGGAACATTCACGTGTGTAACTGGCGTTTCAGGGGGCGGGAAATCTTCCCTTGTCATTGAAACCTTATACAAAGCTATTGCTCGCGCTTTCAACCATGGACGAGAAATTCCAGGGCCTCATAAAAAATTAAATGGCATGGAATACATCGACAAAGTTATTGATATAGATCAATCACCAATTGGCCGCACACCTCGTTCAAACCCTGCCACTTATATTGGTTGTTTTACAGCCGTCAGAGAATGGTTTTCAGGCCTTCCAGAATCGAAAGCGCGCGGTTATGGTCCAGGCCGATTTTCCTTTAACGTTAAGGGAGGCCGGTGCGAGGCTTGTCAAGGTGACGGCGTTATTAAAATTGAAATGCACTTTTTGCCTGATGTTTACGTTCAGTGTGATCAGTGTCATGGAAAACGTTATAACCGAGAAACCCTTGAGATAATGTACAAACACAAAACCATCGCCGATGTTTTGGATATGACCGTTGATGAAGCGGTTGAGTTTTTTGAGGCTCACTCTCAGGTTCGCGATAAACTGAAAAGCTTGCAGCAAGTTGGACTTGGCTACATTCATGTAGGGCAGCAAGCAACAACTTTATCGGGCGGAGAAGCCCAGCGCGTCAAACTAGCCAAAGAGCTTTCCCGAAGGGCAACAGGACGAACTTTGTATATCTTGGATGAACCCACAACAGGTCTTCATTTTGAGGATATACGGAAATTATTAGAGGTTCTTCATAAACTGGTTGATCAAGGAAACACTGTAGTTGTTATTGAACATAACTTAGAAGTAATTAAAACAGCGGATTGGATCATTGATATGGGCCCTGAAGGCGGTGCCAAAGGCGGCAAGGTTGTTGCCGTTGGATTACCTGAAGATATCATTAATGTTGCAGAAAGCTATACAGGGCAATATTTGAAGCCTTACTTGGAAAAGGAGATAAGTAAGATTAGTGAGAGATAATCTTACTTGTCATCCTCAGTTCACTCAACCGTTACAGATTTGGCCAAATTGCGAGGTTGATCAATATCAGTTCCTTTAAGAAGCGCAATATAATAAGCGAGCAATTGCACAGGAATTGTATAAAGCAATGGCTCGAAGAAAGTGTCAACCTTTGGAAGTATAATAATTTCAACTGAATAAATTGCCTTAATTTGCTTAGTTATTTTAGCGGCCCCAGCTTCATCTGTTAGACAAAGCACTTGTGCGCCTCTGGCAATAACTTCTTGAAGATTGGAAAGGGTTTTTTCAAACCATTCATCATAAGGCGCTAATACAACCACAGGCATTGTGGTATCAACAAGCGCTATAGGACCATGTTTTAACTCGCCTGCCGCATAGCCTTCGGCATGGATATAAGATATTTCTTTAAGTTTAAGAGCGCCCTCTAAAGCGATCGGATAGGTAACTCCCCGTCCTAGATACAAAGCGTTACGAGCGGTTGTAAAGCTCAGGGCATGCTTACGATAAATTTCATGACTTTGCAAAACGTGACTGATAATACCGGGAAGAGAAAACAAAAAGGTTGCAAAACCATCTAAATCTTGAGTTGATATTTTCTTATTTTCCTGCCCCATTTTAAGACTTAAACAAGCTAAAGCCATTAATTGTGCTGTGAATGCTTTGGTCGAGGCAACGCCTATCTCAGGGCCCGCTAACGTTTGAATCACAAAGTCAGACTGACGGGCAATAGAACTCTCAGCCACATTTACAATAGACAAAATTTTCTCACCCCTTGCTTTCAGCATAGATAATGCAGCTAAGGTATCAATCGTTTCACCAGACTGAGAGATAGAAATATTAAGGGTATTTGGAACATAAACAGGGCTGCGGTAACGAAATTCGGATGCGATTTCGACATCCGTTTGAATACAAGTCCACTTTTCAAACCAGTATTTTGCAACAAGACCTGCATAGTACGAGGTTCCACACGCAATGATCTGTATACGTTTAAATGATTTCCAATCTAGATCTATTCCTTGAAGCTCTATTTCTTTATCTTCAAGATGAATTAAAGATTGCAATGTGTTACTAAGAACTGTTGGCTGCTCAAAAATTTCTTTGAGCATATAATGGCTGTATTCTGCTTTACTTACCGCTTCGCCCGTCACCTGACTTCTTCTTAATGACCTCAAAGCTTCATGACCATCCTTGTCATAAAATTTATATGTACATTGAGAATTGGAAGGATTTTTTTCCAAGACAACCAAATCTCCTTCTTCGAGATAACATAAGGTCTGGGTCCAAGGCGCAAAGGCGATTGCATCAGAACTTACAAATAACTCTTTCTCACTAACACCAAGAACCAATGGGCTGCCTCTGCGCGTTGCAATCATTGTATTTGAAGCTTTTTTAAAAATGATCGCTAACGCAAACGCACCTTTTAAAAGATTTAATGATTTTTGTACGGCCTCTAGCGGGGAACATCCTGTCTGTAAGAAATCCGTGATCAAGTGAACAATGACTTCGGTGTCCGTTTCGCTTTGAAACGTATGACCTTTTTCTTGTAGCGATTCCTTTAAATCTGCAAAGTTTTCAATAATGCCATTGTGAACAACAGCAACTTCTTCGCTTGAATGAGGGTGGGCATTTTCTGTACTGGCAGCCCCATGGGTTGCCCATCTGGTATGACCGATTCCAACAACACCATTAATCGGATCTTTTGAAAGAAGCTGTTCTAGCTGAAAAAGTTTACCGACAGAGCGTCTTCTATGGATTTGATTATGATCAATTGTTGCAATCCCTGCTGAATCATAACCCCTATATTCAAGTCTTTTTAGACCATCAACCAAATACTCTCCAGCTGGCAGAGACCCTATAACCCCAATAATTCCACACATAACTTTAGCCTAAAACGTTAATTCTTAAGCCGTACTATAGCCGCTATTTTTAGATATGTGTGTGACGAATTGTAACAAGGGAGGAAAAAATGAGGGTATATAAATAAAAAAACCTACGACTGTTACCAGTCGTAGGTTTTGTGTTTTGACAACTTCTAAATTTAGAACTTGTAACCAACACCGATTTTGAATTGGTGTTGAGTAATCTTGTAGCTGTGAAGCATGTCATTACCGTTAGCAATACCATTTGGGAAACCAGTGATATTTTGATCAAGACCGCTGATCTTTGGACCAAACAAGTAGGAATACTCAGCGCGTAAGAACATGTTCTTTGTGATGTATGCTTCCAAACCAAGACCAGGCGCAAAGCTAAGTGCATTTTTAGACTTTGAGAAAGTTTGGTTTGAAGCAGCTTGTTGAGCTGGAGTTTGTGTGTTTTGTGTTGCAGTAATTGTAGCTGAATCTGGAACAACTTGAGCTGTCCACTTACCAGCTTCAACAGCCAAACGGATATAAGCCAATGTGCTTGGTGTAACCATGTAACCAACGCGCGCAGCTAAGCCGTAGTAGTTTGTTCTTTTAACTGTTGATTTGAAGTAACCAGTTGCACTTCCGGAAGCACTGTCATCGTATGTGGCAACTTTTGATGAATCAAGACCAACATAAGCTTCACCACCGAAGTATGCGCCTTGACCAACTACCATACCGTATCCAGCAAAAGCGCCGAAAATACCGGCCATTTTTCCTGAATCAGATTTGAAATTCTGTTGATAAGAAGATGCCCCGTAACCGTTACCACCAACTAAGCCGTTTGCATTGTAAAAACTATATTTAACGTTAGTGTTTGCCACACCGGCGTTAGCACCCAAGTAGAAACCACTTGAAGCTGTATTTCCTTCAGCAAAAGCTGCACCTGAAATTGCAGCAGCAGCTAGTAATGCTGTTGTTAATTTTCTCATTTTTAACTCCTTAAAATGTTACGGAAGCTTAATGCTTTACCGTATGTTTTCCATTTACTGTACTTATACTTTTTATCAGATTAGGGGGATATCTCAATCTTTTTCGGGGAACAGGAACCTAGGAAAGTTAATCGGTGTGTCTGAAATGTCACAAATTTATTTGCGGGAAACGTCCATTTATACCCTATTATTCACTTCAATGATTATACTTTTGCAATATCTAAATCCTTTAAAAAAATCATAATTGAAGTACACAATTACCGCAAGATAAAACTTAGGACCTAATCGGCCATCCTCTCTAGGCGTGGCCAATTTCAAAAGTTAAAATAGATGGATCCACGCCTATCGTAGCAAATGAATCTCTCCATTTTGTTTTTAAACAAGAATCAAAAACAAGACCAGTGTTTGAATCAACTACAATCCAGCCATTTTCTTGGATTTCCTGATCTAACTGACCAGCTGTCCAGCCAATATAGCCAAGGCAAATACAAAAATCTTCAGGGCCTGTCCCCTGGGCTATCGCGCGAAGAATTTCAAGCGTTGAGGTTACAGCAAAATGGTCATTAATGACAACTGTCGTCTCAGCATTATAGTCTGTTGTGTGCAAAACAAATCCACGATTCATCTCGGTAGGACCACCATAGTGAACGATTACACCTTCCATTTCAAATGGGCTTTCTATTCTAAGCTGGGTAAAAAGATTTTTTACCGTTAAATCAGAAAGCGGCTTATTAATCGTAAGACCAATGGCTCCATTAGCATCATGCCCACACACATAAATCACAGATTGCATAAAATTTGTATCTTCTAAAAATGGGTTTGCAACTAACAATTTTCCTGTTAGATAACCATCCATTCTTGATTTATCAGTCTTTCTTTGCTCAAGCTTCATGATTTTCTCAAATTCCCGATCCTTATGAAGAACTTATTTTCTATCTTGCACATAAAATCGTTACGATATATTTAACAGACTTAAAGAAAATCTATTGCTCATCTTAAAAACTGTGTCCTAGGATAGGACTAAGAGCTCTTTAATTAAAAATGGATTTTATGGCCTTTTCTCATGAACACGAAATTAATAAGCACTACATAAATCAGATTAAAAAGCTTCCTATTCTAAGCGATGAAGAAGAATATACGCTTGCAAAGCAATGGAAAGATAAACAAGACTCAAAAGCAATAGAAGCACTTCTTAACAGCCACTTACGCCTTGTTGCCAAAATTGCCGCAGGATACAGGGGATACGGTCTACCCGTAACTGATCTTATAGCAGAAGGAAACCTGGGCATGATGCAGGCAATGAAACATTATGATCCAGAGAAAGGTTTCCGATTTTCCACATACGCAATGTGGTGGATTAGGGCAAGCATGCAAGAATACATTTTACAAAGCTGGTCTCTTGTGAAAATCGGAACAACCAGCGCCCAAAAAAAGTTATTTTTTAGCCTTAAAAAAACCCACGCAAAACTGAATCAGGACACCCCTAACGAAGATGGCCTATCCCATGAAAAAATTAAAGCTATTGCTATAAAACTATCCGTCAAAGAAGTAGTAGTAGCGCAAATGCACCAACGGCTTGGAGCAAGAGATCATTCTTTGAACGTCCCAATGGGGAATCAAGATGAAAGCACAACCGAATGGATCGAATGGATTACCGATGAAAAGGAAAATCAAGAGGTACAGATTATTCAAGCCGATGAAATGAAAAAAAGACGTGACCTTTTTAGCAAAGCCATCAATTGCTTAAATCAAAGGGAGCACATCATTCTATACGACAGACGCTTAAAAGAACCGCCGCTTACGCTTGAAGAAATCAGCGGTAAGCTTAAAATTTCTCGTGAACGTGTTAGACAAATTGAAAACACTGCATTTGATAAATTGAAAAAACAGATCAAACGTCTAACAACACCGCATCATCATCACATATGAATACATAAGGTTCTAAGACCTATTCTCCTTCAGCGACAGATATTTGATTATCAAAAAGCTGAACGGGGCCTTGGGGCATAAGAGTCGAAATAGCGTGCTTATAAATCAACTGTGAATGTCCATCACGCTTTAAAAGCACAGTACAACTATCAAACCACGTCACTATCCCTTGCAGTTTAACACCATTGATTAGAAAAACAGTAAGGGGGGTTTTATTTTTACGAACATGATTTAAAAAAACATCTTGTACATTTACAGGCTTATCCGCTGCCACGATCTTTCTCCCAAATTTTATTTATTTTTTTCTTTATTAAAATTTATCATACTTTGGATGAAAAAAATTTCAATCGGCAATTTCGTAAAGTTGCAGTAAAATTAATAATAAATTTTCGCAATTTGAAATATTTGGAACCAAAAGTTCGTTTTCGCAGTTTTCCCCTAAGGCAATTGGCTGACATCCACTTGCTCTTGCCGCTTGCCAATCGACGATTGTATCTCCTACAAACCAAATTTCTTCTGATGCTTTTAGCCCTATTCTGTCCAATGCTAAGAAAATTGGATCTGGAGCAGGTTTATCTTTCTCTGCATCTCCTGCTCCGATTACAGTATTAAAAAAACCTGACCAATTTAAAAACTCTATTTCTTTGTTCAAAATAGAAGTTTTTTTATTGCTTACTACCCCTAGCTTTATATTTTGCTTTGCCAGAAAATCTAATAAAGGTAAAGCATCAGGCATTGTTTTTAACTCTTCCAAATGAAATTTATTGAAGTTTTTGTAAAAGAATTCTCGTGCTTCTTCCCATTTATCACCAAATAACGTTGGAAACGCTTCTCGCGAAGACTTATGTGCTGTAGATTTCACCTTTTCCAAAGTCCACAAAGGCATTTTATATTCAGCAAGAGTCAAATTAATAACACGATGCAAAATCTCCCAGGTGCTCACAAGGGTATTATCCCAATCAAAAAGAATAGCCTGAGGTTTTTTAAGGTTATAGGCCATAAATTTCCAAAGTTAAAAAATACTCTAGGGGATTTTACTCGCTGATACATAAAATTACAATTAACAAGAAAAATCCTTTGTCATCCTGATAAGATTATGTTAGAAAAGTTCCTATGGTCCCCGGTAGCTCAGTCGGTAGAGCAAGTGGCTGTTAACCACTGGGTCGGCGGTTCGAGTCCGTCCCGGGGAGCCAACTTTTCTTGAAGAAGTCTTTTTTACATCACCGTAGTAAAAAACTACAGATTTTGATCCGATGGGCTGATTAGAATCAAATTTATAAAAGTCAGAAAATGCTGGATATAGGTTGGAGCGAATATTTATTTATTGCCGTCTTGGTGCTTGTGTTATTAGGCCCAAAAGAGCTTCCGATTGTTCTTAGAACGATTGGTCGCTTTGTGGCAAAAGCCAAAGAAGTAAGCAGCTCTTTACAGGAACAATTTTATAATCTAGAACAAGAATATTCGCTAAAAGAAGACTATTTCCATACAAAGTCTCAAGAAACATCTGATCACGTCTACCCCTTTCCTTACCAATTCTCTAGCTCACACATACCGGTAAAGGCACCAAAAGCTTACCCATTACCTTGGATGTAAGCATAAGAAGAATTACTGAAATATCATTTTTGCTACCTAAACCACTATTGACTTAATCTTCGATTTAGTCATTATTGGCCCGTATAAAGGGAGAACTCATTTGAAAAAAAAGCTTGTTATTACGTTTTGTGTAATGCTTTTTATTTTTATTGCCTGCAAAACTTTAAAAAACGACCTTTTTTCTCAAGAAGGTCAGAACTATATGGGAATTCCTGAGTTTGGAATACGAGCGGACTTAAAGATCCTAGATCAATTTCCTGTCATTCCTCCTGCGCTTAGTAAAACGGGAAAATGTTTTTTAACATTTAACAAAATGGGATTCGACATAAATTCCACAAATCTTAGCTGGGTTGCAGAGGAATTTATTAATTTTTGTCAAAAACATCCAGGCGAGTATGTATTAGATGTAGGAGCAGGATATGGTTTTTTATCCCGCCACGTTCTTTCAAAAGGGATGTTCGTTATTTCTAATGATATTGAAATGCAACACTTACTTTATAGTAGAAAAAGAGTGAAGGATCCTGATCAAATTTCAAGGCTGTTTCTCAATACAAATCCATTTCCCTATCTTGATATCCCGAAAAACTCTTTACGAGCCGTTATTTTGCATAGAATTTTGCATTTCTTGCCAGGCGAAGAAATTGATCTAGGCCTTGAAAACGTAAAGCATTGGTTAAAAAAAGGCGGCAAAATCTATATTATGGTCATGTCCTCTGAACATGTGGGATATTGCCAGAAAATTCTTCCTGCATTTGAAGAAAGAAAGAAAAATGGAGATCCATGGCCAGGGATGTATTTAGATGTTCCAAAATATTTACCAACACAAGCCTATAATTTACCCAGTCAATTACACATTATGGATCAAGAAGTCCTGAGAAATGCTTTAGAACGTCATGGTTATGAAATTGAAAGAATAGGCTACGTTTCCATGCACGGGTTTGGAACTGAAACCGCGAGAGATGGCAAAGAGGCTATAGGCATAATTGGAATTAAGAAAAACTAAGTTCTGGTATTTATTGCACCATGAAAAAAGGCTTATGACAGAAACAAACTGATCGAAAAAGCAATGAGAATAAGCCCTGTCCCTCTTTCAAGCCAATGGCGATAATCTTGAAATTTGCTTACAAATCTGTTGTCTGTAAAGAAAATTGCGACAATAGTAAACCAGCATAAAGACAAAATACCAATCCAGCCTCCGTAAACCAGTTTGTGATAGAGAGGCGTTTCAACCGACACAACAACAGAAAATAGTGCAAATACGAAGATAAAAGCTTTTGGATTTGAGAGCGTTGCTAAAAACCCATCATAAAAAGCCCGCAATCGATTCGTCTTCTTGTATACAAACTCAAAATCATTCTCAACTTTAGGCTTACTTAAAATGCCCCTAATGCCTAGCCAAAATAAATAAATGGCTCCGGTCAATTGAATCACGCCAAAAGCTCTTGGAGAATTTGTAATCAGCAAACCAATACCCAGTAAATTTAACACTACATGAGTCATATCTCCCAAAGCGTTACCAAGCGCTGTTGCAATTCCGGCCTCCCTACCATAAGTTAAGCTATTTTTGACAACCACGGCAAAGCCCGGACCCGGACTCATAATAGCCAGTCCAGCAATCGTTGTGACACTCAGCCACTCATTAAAGAGTATCATCGATTATTCTATCCCCGTTTTTAAGGTGAGAGGAACGATCTAACAAAAGAAGATTATTATTTTCATCTAAATATCCAAGAAGCGTGAAAGAATCTGGATCATCTTCAGATAAGACTCCAGCAATCGCCCTTCCCATAAGCTGAACGATCTCATAAGTTAATGCCAACGCAGCAATCGTTTTGCGCCTACCCAACTCACCAAAGTCAGCAAAAATCTCATAACTTTCTTTATCTCCCGTCGGAGAATACTGCACTAAAACAATAGTGCCAGCGTAAACCTCACCTAGCGGTTGAAGCACATTTATTGCCCCTACCCTATCTGAGTTTATTTCGATTTGACCCTTATAAATAACTTTTGCTTCCCCTGTCATAACAAGATCAGAATTATCAAAATCAATCTCAAGAATTCCACCATCTTGGTGAACATTGACTTTCCCGGAAACAAGCCCTCGAACTCTCGCTGCAACTACGGCTGCACAGGCTCCGGACCCGCAAGCGGGCGTCAACCCTGAGCCTCTTTCCCACACTTTTAAAGCAAGGTTCTCTTCATCAAAAATTTTCGCAAAACCAACATTCATTCTCTCTGGGAACTGAGCATCATGCTCATAAAGATGACCTTCTAATAATGGTCCCAAAGTTGCAACATACCCGATATCATCGACGAAACAAACCAAATGAGGGTTACCTAAATCTACAAAAACGGGAGCAGGATCTGAAATTCGTTGATATTCCTGCAAATTAATTTCTGTATTCCATTCAGGAGACGGCATTTTTACAGCTATTTGATTATCTGCAACCTTTTTGCACTGCAAATAACCACCGGCAGTATGCAAATAGACTTCTTCTACTCCAGTTTGGTTCATTAGAATTTCGGCAACGCACCTGGTGCCGTTACCGCAAGCCTCAGCTTCAGAACCATCAGCGTTAAAAAAACGAACCATAAACTCTTTTGGGTCAGGAGTATCTTCCACAAAGATCACCTGATCGCAGCCAATTCCCTCTCGGCGATCACTTAGAAAAACACTTAAAGCACCTAGGTCAATCCCCTCTTTCACTGCATGCAAAATAACAAAATCATTGCCAAGCGCTGAAGCTTTTATAAAAGAAAGGATTGTATTTTTCACGATTTTAATTTCTCTAAGATAGCAAAAGGATTTTTCTTATCTTGAAATTGATCAAGGACTTTGCTTGCATCGCTATCAGGAGCTCTTGGATAAGGATTCAAAGACAAAGATAGATACTGAGCCGTTATCTCTCCCAAATCAATTTCATCAAAAGTGCTGTATTCAAAATCATCTTCTAATTCTGGATCCAAAGGATCCAATTCTTCATATTTTTTATCAACGACTTGAAGGTCAATATCAACATCGATCACTTCACGGACCGGAGCAAGAGTTACAACGCAACTTTGCACAACCACAGCATGCAATTTACCGCTAAGGTTATATCCTCCTCGACTGGTTTTCACAGGATCGATATCATAGCGAGCCTCAAGAGATTCGATCTCTATTAAATTAAATCGCTTAGCAAGAGCCTTACACTCTTCTTTCAAAGCCGTCACAATGTAGTATGCTTTATCACTGTGGATACGTTCCAGATTGACGACCCGCATTAGTTCCGTATTATTATTTTCCATGGATACTCGACCCTCTCACTTTCTTAAGTTTTGAGTATTTTCTTGCAAAGAGTTGACATCTTCTTAAAGTAATGCGAAATCTAGAAAAATGTAAGGAATAAATATCTGATTTTATGATGGTTCGTTTTTCTCTTTTTCTAAATCTCTTTCTGATTAGTTTTCTGCTTGTGGGATGTTATCCAACCATAGACAGCAGAGGGTATAATCCTGAGACTATGGACGTAAAAAAAATCCAAATTGGCGTTGATACGATGCAGACTATCCAAGAACGTTTTGGCAGCCCATCTACCTCTTCTGCTTTTGGTGATGAAAACAAAGGGCATAACTGGTATTACATCTCTAAAAGAACATCGACAACTTCGTTTTACAGACCCGAAACACTCGAACAACAAACGATAGTTCTTAGGTTTGATGCGCAAGGGATTGTAAGAGATGTTGCAAAATATGAAGGTGAACACCCTGTTATTCCAATCGACAGAAAAACAGAAACCACAGGTTACGAAACTTCAATCATGCGCGATATTTTCGGTAACTTTGGACGATACAGCTCACAATCAAAAAATAAACCTGGACCCTAAAGGCCTATACATGGAAGTTGCCTTTTATCAGCTAACAACCACACCTCTTGAAAAGATGCTCCCTAAGCTTCTTGAGAAAGCCTATGCATCGAATCAAAGAGCAGTGGTTTTGGTTGATAGCCAAGAACGTCTTGAGCTGCTTAATTCTGTTTTCTGGACTTACTCAACGAATGCTTTTTTGCCGCACGGGTCAGCTGCTGATGCTCCTGAAACTCATAGCCGTCAACCTATTTGGTTAACGACAAAAGTTGAAAATCCCAATGAAGCCAGCTTGATTATTTCAACCTCCGGTGCACTTATAGAGCCATCAAGTGGCTTTAATCGTTGTCTAGATGTATTTGATGGAAATATCCCGGACTTTCTAACGGCAGCCGATAATCGTCTCAGGCATTATCAAAGCTTAGGAGTTGCCTGCGTTTATTGGCGTCAAAATATGCAAGGTGGCTGGGAAGATATTTCGAAGGCTATTTAAGTACATTCCTTTCAGCTCATTCGTCGGATGTTTGAAACTTCTTGATTTCCCTTCAAAAAGGTTTATTTTATTATTGTTAGCCTCGGCTGACTATGGCGATAAACGGTATATGTAATAAGCGTTGCGGACCCGGGGGCGGTACCCGGCGCCTCCACCATTAAAATTTATTAAAGTTATGGGGGTGAAACAGGATCGACGCGCGTACTAAAGATGTATTTTTCGCTCGGCATTGTACCACCGTTATCGGGCTGTTATAATAAGTGCTACATTTTTAAGCACAGGGGTAGCTACACGTAGACGTCGTCGTCGTGTTGCTGCGTCAAACCGTAATTGGAATTTAGCAGCTGCTAACTCCAATCGTTTTGTTGCAGCTCAAGCCGCTTAAGAGTCAGTGTTAACTGACTTGAGAGTATTTTGACTACCGCGGTCGGGGGCAACCGGGCAACAGAATGCCCCCACTTTTTAAAAGTGTCAAACGCCAATAGAAGGTTTAAACCAGTGAGTAAAAAAAGTTATATAGATTATGAGCAGCTTGTACAAAAGGCACTGCGTACGGTTGTCAGAGAGTCCCTATTATTTGCAACCAAAAAAGGGCTTCCTGGAAATCATCATTTCTACATTGCCTTTGCTACTGATCATCCTGGTGTTGATTTACCTGATTATTTAAAAGAGCAATATACCGATGAGATCACCATTGTTCTGCAACATGAATTCTGGGATCTGGTCGTTGAAGAAGATCGTTTTGCAGTAACGCTGTGTTTCAATGACATTCACGAACGTCTTCTTATCCCCTTTGATGCAATCATTAGTTTTGTGGATCCAACTGTTAAGTTTGGTCTTCAGTTTACACCGAACCTGGAAGAGAAAATTGAAAAACCTAGAAAGGTTCCTGTAAAATTATCAGAGATCTCAGAAAAATCCGTTGATGTTGCCGATTTCGAATCAGAGCCGGTAGAGTCTGGATCAAATGTTGTTACGTTGGATACGTTTCGTAAAAAGCCATAACCTTTGGATAACTGGAAAAGTCTGAAAGCAGAATGTAAATTAGGAAATGCGCAGCTTATGGCTGTTAGCAAGGGACAGCCTACTGAAAGAATCCTACCTCTTTTAAAAGCCGGCCAAATCCTTTTTGGTGAAAATCGAGTCCAAGAAGTGTTCCACAAATGGCCTAGTCTTAAACAAGATTATCCAGAGATTAAGCTCCACCTTATTGGGCCTTTGCAAACGAACAAGGTTGAGAAAGCAATTCGCTTATTTGATTGCATCCAAAGCGTAGATCGAATTCATTTAGCACAAACATTAAAACAAGAAATGTCTAGGCTGAATATAAACATACCATTAATGATTCAACTTAATCTTGGTGATGAACCCCAAAAAAGTGGTGTATCTCTATCAAAGGCTGACGACTTTATAAGCCATTGCAAATATGAATTAAAGCTTCCTATCATTGGATTAATGGGGATCCCTCCTTTTAAAGAGAATCCTGTTCCTTATTTTAAGGACTTAGTAACCTTAGCGAATCGGCATGATTTACCGGAAAGAAGTATAGGAATGAGCCTTGATTACAAAGAAGCAATCCAGTGCGGAAGTACACTTGTTCGAATAGGAACGGCTCTTTTTGGTTCTCGATTACAGTAGGTCCAGAAATGATTCGAAAGCTTTCAGGTTTTTCTCTTCTAGAAGTAGCCATAGTACTTTGCATTATTGGAATAATATCAGGGATTGGCATACCAGCCCTTAACAATTTTCTAAAATATCAAAAAATCCGAAAAACAGAAGATCATATAGAGCAAATCATTCAGTCCTTAGCCAGTTATGTTTTAACAAACAATCGTCTTCCCTGCCCAGCTAAACCTGCGTCCTCTGGTGCAGAAAACGGGATTTCTGAAGAAAACTGTCTTTTTTCAGATACATTTATTGGCCTTGTTCCCTATCGAACCTTAGGAATCCCTGAAAAAATTGCAAAAGATGGTTACCATAATTGGATCACATATGCAGTCAATCTACCGCTTACAAATTCAGAAATAAAATCTTTAAATGCTGTTTTTGATTCAGACCCCAGAGACACAGTTTTTTGCGAAATAGCAAAGAATCACAACGACTTAAAAGTCGTAAACGCTGAGAAACAGTCCGTTTTAGATCCAGAAAACTCTACAGATTTAATTGCAGTTGTTCTTATCAGCCATGGTGCAAATGGTGGAGGAGGTTTTGATTTAAAAGGAGAAAGAAAAGAAACAAACAGTCCTGATAAGGCACTTAATGCAGATATAACTCCTAATTTTATTGATCGAGGACTTTCTTTAACGAAAGAAGATTTTTTTGATGATACAGTGAAATGGATTACCAGAAATAATCTAATGGCACTTTATGGAAAACAACCCTGTAAAAAACGCTGATCTAAACGCTGAAAAGCAAAAACTTCGCCGCCTGATACAGATTAAACTTCAAACGATTGACTGGCCAGAGATCAGCATTCAAGTTTTAAAAAATTTAAAAACTTACCTTCAAAATTCATCTAAAGGAAAACGAATTGCTGGCTACTGGCCAATTGAAAACGAAATAGATGTTATCCCTTTTTTAAAAGACTGGCTTTTTGAAGGAGGATCAGTTTGCTTGCCAGTTGTCCAAGAAACAAACCAGCCTTTAAAATTCTACATTTGGACATCTGATACAAAAATGGAGACAGGTCATTACCAAATCCAGGTACCTAAGCAAAAAATCAATGCAGTTGTGCCAGATATTGTTTTGATTCCTTTAACTGCATTTGATAAGTCTGGTTATCGTCTTGGAAAAGGCGGTGGTTACTATGATAGAACTCTTCAAGAATTGAGAAAGAATGGATCAATTCATGCTATAGGCCTTGCTGCGGATGTACAACTTTTAACTTCGACAACACACTCGCTTTATGACCAACCTTTGGATGTCGTTATTACTGAAAAACAGATTTATCGTTTTAACGTCCTTTGAGTAATATTTTTATCTTCATATCAAGTTCAATTCAAAGATAAATTTTGAAAAAACTTCTGGCCTTTTATTGCGTTTTTAAATAAGAATAACAACTATACAAATAAATCATTTCAAACCTATACCCAACTTTATAGTTTATATTTTATGAAAATAACCGTACCCATTCAAAAACTTGAACACGCACATGATTTAGACCTTCCTTTTTATGCCACAGAGCAAAGCGCAGGGATGGATTTGCATGCTGCGATCACTGATGATATTATTCTACTGCCGGGGAAAAGATGTCTTGTGCCAACGGGAATCGCTATAGCTCTTCCAAAGGGATACGAGGCCCAGATTCGTTCGCGCTCAGGACTTGCAATAAAAAATGGTCTTGCCGTTCTTAATGCGCCGGGCACAATTGATGCAGATTATCGCGGAGAAATTATTGCCATTATGATTAATTTAGGAGAAGAGTCCTTTACAATCAAACGTGGCATGAAAATCGCTCAAATGGTTATTGGATCTTTTAGTCAAGTTAGTTGGCTTCAAAGCGATAATCTTGACGAAACGGCTAGAGGCTCTCAAGGATTTGGATCGACGGGCTTGTGAAAATATTACTTTTCCTATTGATATTTCTTACGACAGGGAATGCTGACCCCTTACCCATCCCAAGGTATGCTTCGCTTCGTGCAAATGCAGTTAACCTTCATGTAGGGCCGGGTAATAACTATCCAATTGACTGGCTTTATATACGTCAAGGCATGCCTGTGGAAATTATTGCCGAGTTTGATACATGGCGCCAAATTCGTGACTGGCAAGGAACCCAAGGATGGGTTCATAAAAGCCTATTGTCAGGCAGAAGAACCATATGGGTCCTTCATACAATTAAAAATCTTCGAAAAGATCCAGATATCAAGGCACAAATTATTGCAAGACTTGAACCTGGAGTCATTGCAAAAGCCCTTGAATGCAAAAATAGTTGGTGTAGAGTTGAGGTTAAATCCCCAACCGGTGGCCGTTTACGCGGTTGGGTAAAACGTGCTGCTTTATGGGGTGTATATCCCAATGAAACCAGTTTTAAATGAACAAACATAGCTCCTTAGTTGAGCTTTCAGATGTATCTTTTAAGGACTTAAAGACAAATAGACTCGTCTTAAAGGATATAACTTTAAGTATAAAAGAAGCAGAGATTTTGACAATCATTGGGCCTAATGGAGCTGGAAAAACCACGCTTATTAAGTTAATTCTTGGGCTTATTTTTCCGAGCACAGGAACAGTTAAGAGAACTGCTGATTTAAAAATTGGTTACATGCCACAAAAATTAGGCATTAATACATTTCTTCCCCTCACCGTAGATCGCCTTTTACAGCTCTCGCAAAGGCAACACATTCAAAAACAAATGATTGATGAAGCTCTTGAAAAAGTCCAAATGATTCCCCTTAAGAATCAATCTGTTCATAATCTTTCTGGGGGAGAATGGCAAAGAGTCCTTTTAGCAAGGGCCTTACTGCGCAGGCCTGACCTTTTGGTACTGGATGAACCTGCCCAAGGCGTTGATGTCATTGGTCAGTCAGAATTTTATTTACTGTTATCAAAACTAAGAGATGAATTGAACTGTGGGATTGTTTTGGTGTCTCATGACTTACATCATGTGATGGCGGCAACCGATCAAGTCATTTGCCTGAATCAACATATTTGTTGCTCAGGACATCCTGATAAAATCATTCACGATCCTGAATACCATTTAATGTTTTCAAAAACCAAAGAAACTCCTGTCAAATTAGGAGTTACCTCTTACACCCATCACCATGACCATCGTCATGACTGCGTGGAACATCATGATTGATATTTTCTTTTTTCAAAGCCTATTAGCAGGCATCGGGCTTTCCTTTATTACTAGCCCCATCGGATGTTTTCTTGTTTGGCGTCGCATGTCCTTTTTTGGTGATGCATTATCCCATAGCGCCCTCTTAGGTGTTGCTTTGGGCCTAATTTTCAATATGAACATTCATTTTGGGATCTTGCTTGTTTGTTTAATGGTAACATTTATTTTAGCATTTGTGGACGATCGTGTGGATCTTCCCTCTGATACGTGGCTCAGTATTACTTCTTACAGCGCCCTTGCTTTGGGCATTGTTTTTATGAACAAAGCTTCTGTCAGAGTTGATCCTTCCAGTTATCTATTCGGGGATATATTAACCTTGCAGAACCAAGATTTCATATGGATTTTTGGCTGCGCTCTTTTAGTTGGATTCTTTACCTATTGGCAGTGGCAGCCCTTGCTTTTGTGCACCTTAGATGCAGGACTGGCACAAGCAGAAGGTGTCCCTTCAACCAGATTAAAACTGGGCTTTATGCTTGTTTTGGCTCTGACGGTTGCGGTTAGTTTAAAGTTTATTGGGGTTTTACTGGTTCCAGCTTTACTTGTTATTCCCCCTGCAACTGCAAAAGGGTATGCTAAGACTCCCGAACAGATGGTGCTTTATGCTCTTCTTTTCACCCTGGTTGGAATTATAGGGGGATTGTTTATATCTTTGGCCTTTAATCTTGCAACAGGTGCATCCATTGTTTTGACCTGCTTGACGTTGTTCCTTCTTAGTCAAATTTTCAAAAAATAATATGCAGTCCAGTCTTGACCACGCCCTGAATTACATTTCTTCTTACAAACAAGCTTTTTCATCAAAAGAAATTCAAAAGGCTCATGAGGCTTTGAGCATCTGTTATCGGGCAAAAGGCAGAACACAGGATATCAACGAAGAGGCGATGATTGCAGCGTACGTATCGGCAAGAATGCCTGCAACCTATGCGGCGATGGACATGTGTTTTCAGATGATTAAAAACGTTTTCCCCACATCGATTCTTGACCTTGGAGCCGGACCAGGAACAGCGACCCTTGCGGCCCTAAATTTATGGCCAAAATTAAAAATCGCAATATTGGTTGAACATCACGCTGCTATGAGCCGTTTTAGTAAAGGTCTTTTAAATTCGCTTAATCTTGAGACAAGATTTGAACATCATCAAAAAGATATAACAAGCTTCTCTTCACCAAAAGAATATGACTTGGTCACGCTTGGATATGTGCTGGGAGAATTAAATCAAGAACAACAATTGGCTGCTTTGAAAAAGGCCTGGGATGCTACCAAAGAATTTTTAGTTATCACCATGCCAGGCACTCCGCACGACTATCAAACCCTTATGTTCGCAAGGGATTTTTTGATTCAAAACAAGGGATATATTATAGCACCCTGTCCGCACAGAAACAAATGCCCCCTACAAGAAACAAATGATTGGTGCCACTTTTCGATACGGTTAAGTCGCACCAAATCCCATAAACGTGCCAAAAAAGGTGAACTTAGTTATGAGGATGAAAAATTTTCCTATCTGATTATAAGTAAAAAAGAGACTGACCAAAATTTTACGCGTATCCTTCGAAAGCCCATAAAAAGACCCGGTCATATTTTATTAGACCTTTGCACTGCCGATGCCATAAAACGGGAAACAGTGACGAAATCTCAAAAAGATATTTATAAAAATGCCTCAAAAAAAATCTGGGGCGATGAGTGGTAGAATCTTGGAAAATTACATATGTAAAGTTCTAATTTAGTACGAGGACCCTGATGAGAGACTATTAAATTTGTGTAGGTAAAAAATAGACTAGCTTGCCAACCATTAAGGATTGTAATGATTAAGCATTCGTGTAATCTACCGAATCCCTCTTAATACTGTCATCAGATTGCGATCTATAGAAAACTCTGGAGTCTTGGAAAATAACTTTGGTTCGGATTGATCTGGAGACATCAGTGACAAAAAAGGCATCTTTTTTGTAGATTCTGAATTCATATAAGACGTATTTGAAAGACCATCATTCTTAGACGTTATAAAAGGAGAGTCCTTTAAAAAACACTCAGCTTTATGAGCCTTTTCAATCAGCTGATCTAAACGAATCATTATGCTTTCGCTTTGATGAATCAGATCCTCAAAATCTTTTCTTATAATCTCAGCGTCTTGCCTTTTTTCAGCAGCTTCTTTAAGTTTATTAAGTTCTTTGGTTACCTGAACAATTGAACGTGAAAAACTATTGGCAAAAGGTGTGGTCTTTGCACTCATTTTTTTTATCTCATGGATACGCTTATTAAGATGCCAACAAAAAATGATTGCCATTATGAAAAAAGACATAATCAAACTATCCAATACAAAATTTGTCATCTTTCTCTCCAATCCTTTAATATCTCATCTTCCCTCTTTTTCATGATATCCTTATGAGACTGGTCATAAACTTTCCCCTCTAAAATGATTATCATTTAATTTTATTAAAATTTTCTTAACTTTTAAGGAATTGCTCTTTATAATTCACTTATGAAGTGAAGACTCCATCCTTTCGCAAAAAGTGAAGCTATAATTTTGATTTAAATAGAAATTTGCGTGACACAACATGACGACTGTGTTATATTTTAATAAAAGTTACACTATTTTTATCTTTAAATTAGTAAATTTTAAAATTTAATCCTAACAGTTGAAAAGTGAAAGTATTCAAAGTGATTGGAAAACTCGACAGAATTGATTTAAACATCTTAAATGACCTTCAAAATGACGGCAGACTAACCAACGTAGAACTGGCAAAACGTGCAGGAATCTCTGCCCCACCCTGTTTAAGGCGCGTAAAAAACCTTGAAGATCAAAATATAATACAAAGCTACCATGCAAACTTAAATGCAGGAGCACTTGGTTTTGGCGTTATCATTTTCGCAGAAGTTGCTTTATCCAGCCAGAATGATGCTGATCTTAGAGTCTTTGAAGAACAAGTTCAAAAATGGCCTATGGTTCGTGAATGCTACATGGTTACAGGCGGGTCTGATTTTCTTTTGAAAATAGTTGCAAAAGACTTTGATGCTTATCAAAGCTTTTTATCTGCTGAACTTTCAACGATGGTCAAAGTAGCGCAAATTAAAACACGTATGGTTATCAGAGCTGCAAAAAAACTACCTGGGGTTCCTTTGGAACAAGTGCAAATCTAATCAGTCTTTTCTCAAGTAGGTCCCAATAAGGACAATGTTTTTTTGTAAAGAAGGCAGTAACCTTACCCCTATCTTCGTGCTAAATAAAAATAGGGGTTTTTCTAAACCAAAGGTATTTAAAATACTTATTATTGGCCTGCGTCTTTGCAAGCCTCATTTGCTCTTTGTATTTTACTAGAGTCTGAAGTCCTTTTCGCAACGCACGTGCAACGCTTTTCCAAAGTTTCCTCAGTTGGGTTACGTTTTGAAGTTTCTTTTAACCATTTTTTACAATCGCTCTTTACATCCGCATAACTTGCACCAGACCAAAATGTAGCAACCGCAAGTGCTAAAAAAATTATCTTCTTTGACATCGATATCTCTCCTAAAAGAATTTTACTAATATAATTAGTTTTAATTAATTTTGTTAATAAACCGTTAATTTTATTAACAAAATTAGATACGCGATTAATCTTCCAGCTTAAAAACGATAGGTAAAGAAAGTACCGCTCTCTCCCGAGGGGTAGTTTTATATCTAAATCTCCACTCTTTAACAGCTGAAATAGCCGCATCCTGAAGAATTTGGGGAGTATTATCTTGCCCTTCAATGACCTTGACATGGATAACACGTCCTGTTTGATCAACGGTCAATTGGATCATCATTTTACCAGTCAGCCCCTCTGATCTTGCTTTTTCAGGGTAAGCTGGGGGTTGATTGGATGAGTGGGGAATTAAATTGGCTGCCCCTTCTTCACGTCTTGCATTCCCCGCATTTGATAGAGCCATTGATGTACTTTGAGCTGTCTGTACCGAAGGCATTAGTGAGGTTGAAGGAGTGTTTTTTACTAAAGATCTCGTTTTTTGCACAGTCCCTTTTCGAACCAAAGCAGGCTCTGCTTTAGTAACCTCTTTTTTCTCAATTGGTGAAACAATCATATTAACCGAAATAACGCTTCCCTCAAGTTCACTAATCTTGTTGGCTAAAAAACTGTTTCCTAATAAAAAAAATGATCCCGCAAACGCAAGACTGTGAAATAAAAAAGATAAGACCAGTGCTTTTGTCATGTGCGAATGCGGACTCCAGTATACACAGCAAGACCTGGTTGCGCACAACCAGCGGGCTCTTCAAAATGTCGATCTAATGCATTTTCAATGCGACCAAATATTTCACAATTTTTGCTCACTCGGTATGTTGTGTGAACTCTCAAAACGGTAACCCCACCCATATAAACTCTTCCATAAGGCGTAAAACGGGATATATCTGCTTGCTTACCATTATAAATTGCCCCCATCCCCATATCCCATCTTTCCGTTATTTGGAAATTTAGCTTTGCTGCAAACTTATGTAAAGGTCTGCGTAAAAGCTGTAATCCAGAATTTAAATCTTTTGCTCTTAAATAGGTATGCTCTAAGCGAAAAGTCATACTATCCATAGGTTTCACAGAAATAAAGGATTCAAGACCTCTGGTTTCTGCATTATTAATATTGAAGTATTTAAATTGTAAAGGTGCGACTTGCTTCCCTGAAATAAGCCTTGCAATTAAATTTCTAAAAAATGTAGTCCCTATTTCGACTTTTTGTGTTAACGGTTGCCGAAACCCTACTTCATAGCCATAACTTTTTTCAGGGTGTAGATTTGGATTACCGGATTTTGTATCAAAAAGCTGCGACAAAGAGGGGGCCTTTATGGCCGTTCCATAGCTTGTATAAATTTCTGTATTCGTTTCAAGATGACGGTAAATTGTCGCTGTCCTATAGCTGTTCTCACCGCCAAATTGACTATGTCGATGATAACGCCCCCAAGCCTCTAATTTAATGCGTTTATGAGGATTTAATATATTACCCATAAACAGATCCTTTTCATCTGCCCTTGCTTGAATTGGCCTTGTTTGATGATTATCAGACCGATAAGATTGCTGTTCTTTTTCAATCCCTAACTGCACATCATAAATATCGGTTATTTTGACCTGATTCTTCCAATCCAATTTAAACGTTTGGCCCTGATCAGTTCGTTTTGGCATAAATGGCGCTATATCATTACCTGATCTTCGTTCTTGTTCTACGTATCCTATACCAAAAGCTGGTTTCCATTTTGAACCTATTTCACCCTCTAACTGAGCACGATTAAACCACTGAATTCCTGTATCTTGGGCCGATGGATTGCTAAGAGTGTCGTTAACATAACGAGAATGATTGTGTTGATAGCGGTTCCATAAACTAAGGTGCCAATCTGGATTAAGCTCGGCCCCCAAACGCGATGAAAATGCATTACGTTCGTAAGGCTCTGGATTCCACTGCCTTGGCAGTGTTCGACAAGACTTGGAAGTTGAAGGAGTACCATCCGCTGCGAAATGACGAGCGCTAACATTAAAATCTACGGCATTGATTTGCCCTTGGGTTCCAAAGCTTTGCTGAAAGGTCTCAAAGGATCCAGCTTCTGCAGCCGCTTTAAAGGTTGGCTTGCCTTTACCCTTCGCTGTTCTAATACTAACGACACCAGCCATCGCGTCCCCACCATACTGAGCAGCATAAGGTCCCTTTGCGACTTCGATTGTTTCAAATCCATCAACACCCAAATGCCCAAAATCAAAGAGACCACTGGGATTACTGGGATCATTAGCGCGCATTCCATCTATCAGAACTAAAGTTCCTCCTGGATCTCCACCCCTTATAAACATTGAAGCCGACTTTCCCGGACCTCCTTGCTGGACTGCATGTATGCCTGGTAAATCCTTAAGAGCCTCTAAGACTGTTTCTTGTTGATTTATCTGCAATGACTTGTCCGTAACGGTATTAACTGAAAGAGGACCGGCAGTTTCTCGCTTTGCTTTAACCAAAAGCGTTGGCAGCGTAGGTACCGAGCTTGCATAACCACAATGGCAAAGGGAAATTAATAGAAAAAAAACAAACATACCATATTTTGTTATATTTAATGATTTAGACGCAATATATGGTAATAAATGGATCACTGCAAGATGAAAAAACAGTCTCTAATAATAATTCAAACACAAAGGAGAGGGTTGCTCTTAGTTTCGAAAATTAGTAACAATAAATTAATCATTTCGTAATACCAAAGGTCAAAGCATTGCGCATTTTAGGATTTTTAGTTTTTCTTGCCGTTTTTTCCCCATTTTCCTCAGTTCAGGCTCAAACACAGTCTTCTTTTTCTCACGGGTTTTCAACCTTTGGTCAACTAAAATATCCAAGCACATTCAACAATTTTGATTATGTCAATCCAAATGCACCAAAGGGTGGGGAAATAAAAGTTGCTGGCCTTGGAACTTTTGATAACCTAAACCCTTTCATTATCAAAGGAACACCCGCTCAGGGAATATCCCAATGCTACGCAACTCTTCTCGAATCATCTTTTGATGAGCCTGCAACTCATTACGGTTATGTGGCCGAAGCTACTAGTGTCGCCCCTGATCTTTCGTGGGTGATTTTTAGACTGAACCCGAAAGCTTGTTTCAATAACGGAACACCGATTACTGCAGATGACATAATCTTTAGCTTTAATATTTTGCGTGAAAAAGGGTTGCCTCTCTTCCGTACCTATTACAAGGCCGTCACAAAGATTGAAAAATTATCGGATCACGAAGTCAAATTTCATTGCCCAGGCAATAAAAGTCGTGAAATCCCGGCAATTCTAGGACAATTACCAGCGCTTTCTAAGGTTTATTACGAAACACATCCTTTTGAAGAAACGACGTTGACACCTCCGCCATGTAGTGGCGCATATGAAGTAAAATCCGTAGATGCCGGACGTTCGGTTACTTATAAACGTGTTAAGAATTGGTGGGGGGAAAATATCTCAAGTCAAAAAGGTCGTCATAATTTTGATGCCATCAAGGTGGATTATTATCGTGATGCCAATGCCATGTTTGAAGCCTTTAAAAATGGTCAAGTTGACATTCGTCATGAAGGAAGCTCTAAACTATGGTCCACGGCCTATACTTTTCCGGCAATTGAACAAGGTTTTGTAAAAAAAGAGAGAATCAAACACAGCCTTTGCATTCCTGGAAGTTACGGCCTGTTCTTTAACACACGTCGGGAAATTTTTAGCGACCGTAAAGCACGCCAGGCCCTAACAGAAATGTTTGATTTTAACTGGGCAAACAAAAACCTTTTTTATAATACATACCAAAGAATTAAAAGTTATTTTCCTAACACACCTTTTTCGGCAATTGGCATTCCAGAAGGCGAGGAACGGGCTTTACTTGAGCCTTATAAAGATCAAATTCCAACAGAGGTCTTTACAGACACTTTTACACTTCCCGAACATAATAACGAGAGCGATATCAGAAAATCATCGGATAAAGCTTTAAAACTGTTAAAAGAAGCTGGCTTTGAAATTAAAAATCAAAAGCTTATTAATGTCAAAACAGGAAAGCCTTTTGTATTTGAAGCCCTGATCTATGATCAGTCTTTGGAAAAAATATTCCTTCATTTCCAAAACTATTTAAAATTAATTGGCATCGAAATGGCGGTTAGACTTGTTGATGTTTCAACTTACCAAGAACGTATTGATCAATATGATTACGATATGATTATTAGTAGCAATCCCCAAAGTCCAACTCCGGGCAATGAACAAAGAGATATGTGGGGAAGTCAGGCAGTGAGCATGAAAGGCTCTAGAAATGTAGCTGGCATTCACGAGAAACCAATTGATGAAATGATTGAGAAATTAATTGAATCCAAAGATTACAAAACGCTAATAACAACCACAAAAGCCCTCGATCGTTTGTTATTATGGGGATATTACATGATTCCAGCCTGGACAACAGATAGCATCCCTGTTGCTTTTTGGGATCGATTTGGCCGTCCAGACATTGCCCCTCCCTATAATCCGTTAACCTTCGATGCATGGTGGATAGATAAAGATAAAGAGAAACGATTACCTTCTCATTTGCAAAGAAATGACGTTAATGAAAAAGCACCGGTAGCTCAATCAAGCGACACAAAACAAGTGCATGATGGTGTTTTCTGTAAAATATGGTCTTGGTTTAAAGGATTGTTTAAAAATACAGAAGCGTGACAAAAATCCATTTTTCCGTTACAGTTTAACCACTAAGATTTTGTTAATTGTTGCTTAATGACCAGTTACATTTTACGCCGTCTGCTTTTGATGATTCCAACTTTGTTTGGAATTATGTTGATCAACTTTATCATCATCCAAGCAGCACCTGGCGGGCCTATTCAGCAGATCGTTGCGAAACTTCGTGGGCAATCCTCTGATCTCGACAGTAGATTGGGTGGTGCTGGCCAAGATATAGGCACACAAAGCATTCATGGTGATAGTTTTCAAGAACACACCTACAGGGGTGCTCAAGGCATTGATCCAGCACTCATTAAAGAATTAGAAATACAGTTCGGCTTTGATAAACCGGCTCATGAACGCTTTTTCAAAATGATCGGGAATTATCTGACCTTTGATTTTGGAAAAAGCTATTTCCGTGATCAAAGCGTTGTTTCGCTTGTCACATCAAAACTGCCTGTTTCCGTTTCCCTTGGCCTGTGGACCACTCTTCTTGTTTACTTAATCTCTATTCCTATAGGCATTAAAAAGGCCGTGCGCGACGGCTCTGCCTTTGATATTTGGACAAGCGGCATCGTCATTATTGCCTATGCAATCCCTAGTTTTCTTTTTGCGCTTTTTTTAATCATCCTTTTCGCAGGAGGAAGCTTTTGGAACATCTTTCCTTTAAGGGGATTGACGTCAGATAATTGGCAATCCTTAAACCTTTTTGGAAAATGTTTGGATTATTTTTGGCATCTTGCCTTACCGATTACAGCGATGGTGATTGGTGGCTTTGCGAAATTGACCTTGCTGACTAAAAATTCATTTCTCGATGAAATCCACAAACAATATGTCACAACCGCCCGCGCCAAAGGACTTGCGGAAAGACGCATTTTATATGGGCATATTTTCAGAAACGCTATGTTGATTGTTATTGCCGGATTTCCTATGGCCTTTATCCACATCTTGTTCACTTCATCCTTGTTAATTGAAGTATTATTTTCCCTTGATGGCCTTGGACTTTTGGGGTTTGAATCTGCCATGAGCCGAGATTATCCTGTTATGTTTGGCACCCTTTATATGTTCACCCTTTTGGGGATGGCGCTCCATTTAATTGGAGATATGATGTACATGATTGTCGATCGTCGCATTGATCTTAGTGCAAGTCGGGGATAAAAAATCGATGAAACTATCCCCCATTACCATAAGACGTCTTCAACAATTTAAAGCTAACAAACGCGGCTATTGGGCTTTTTGGTTATTTGTGGGGCTTTTTGTTCTCACTTTTTTTGCCGAACTAATCGCTAATGATCAACCTCTTTTGGTTTCTTACAAAGGGCATTATTACTGCCCTCTTGTCAAAAGTTACCCTGAGACAACCTTTGGCGGAACCTTTGAAACAGCCACTAATTACCGCGATCCGACCGTGCGGAACCTTATTGAGAAAGATGGCTGGCTTCTTTTTCCGCCTATTCCCTTTGGCATTCAAACGGTCAATTACAACCTGCCTGTTCCGGCCCCTGCCCCCCCTTCAAAGGAGAACTGGCTAGGCACCGATGATCAAGGCAGAGATGTTTTAGCCAGATCTATTTATGGGTTTCGTGTATCAATTTTATTTGGAATCACACTGACTTTCTTTTCGGCCATCATCGGCATCATAGCAGGCGCTATTCAAGGATATTTTGGCGGAAAAGTTGATCTTATTTTTCAGCGTTTTATTGAAATCTGGAATGGACTGCCTATTCTCTATCTTCTCATTATCCTCTCCAGCATGATTGAACCTAACTTTTGGTGGCTGCTTGGAATCATGTTATTGTTTAGCTGGATGATGCTGGTTGGTGTTGTCCGTGCTGAATTCTTTAGAGCGCGAACTCTTGAATATGTAAGAGCCGCCGAAGCCCTTGGTGTTCCAACTTTTAGAATTATTTTAAGACATATGCTTCCCAATGCAATGATTGCAACCATTACTTATATCCCGTTTATTCTAAATGGTTCGATTACAACACTTACATCACTTGACTTCTTAGGTTTTGGGCTGCCGCCCGGTTCTGCATCTTTGGGTGAATTGCTGACTCAAGGTAAAAATAATATCCAAGCTCCTTGGTTGGGGTTAACTGGTTTTTTCTCAATTGCTTTTATTTTGAGCCTTTTAATATTCATTGGTGAAGCCGTCCGAGATGCCTTTGACCCTCGTCAAAATAAATTCTTAAGGTAGAAAAATTTCCTATGGACGAAACGATTTCTCTTAAAAATAACCTTACCATTGCTTATCAAGCCCTTGCATCCATGAAGTTTGATAACCTGACATATACGCATCTATCAGCGCGCCTTCCAGGAAAAGATAGTTTTTATATCTACCCCTTTGGCTTTCTTTATTCAGAAGTTACTCCCTCATCCCTTTTACAGGTTTCTTTCTCAGGCGATGTATTGGAGGGTGAAAAAGAAGGCTATAATCCAACAGGATACGCTCTTCACAGCGCTATTTACCGAAATCGTCCTGATATCAATGCAATTTTTCATCTTCATACAACAGCTGGCGTTGCAGTATCTGCGATGGAATGCGGGCTTTTGCCAATCAGTCAATTTGCTTTGCATTTTTACAATCGCGTTTCTTACCAAGATTATGATTCACTCGTTCTAGATCCTCATAAACAAGAGGAAATCTTAAAAACGATTATGGGACAGGATAATAAAACGATTATGCTCAGAAATCATGGAACAGTTACTTGTGGCTCTACCATCCAAGAGGCTTTCTTTTACACACATCACTTAGAAGAGGCCTGTAAGGTTCAATGTCTGGCCTTAAGCAGTCGTGAGAAACTTATTATGCCGGATCCTATTATTTGCGAAAAATCGTGCACGCAGTTATTATCTTTTGAAGAATCCTTAGGCGAAAGAGATTGGAAAGCCATATCCAGACAATTTAAAGTAAAAGACAATAGTTCAATTTCCTATCCCTTGAAACTTAAGGCTGTTTAATTCAATGACTTTGCTTAAAGTTAATAATCTAGGCGTTGCCTTTCACCAAAACAATCAAAGCGATCTTATAGCCGTCAAAGGTGTTTCATTTGACCTTGATCAAGGGCAAACCTTAGCCCTTGTTGGCGAAAGTGGTTCTGGAAAATCTGTAAGCGCCTTGTCGATTTTAGGTCTTTTGCCTTATCCACAAGCCAGCCATCCAACAGGATCCATCTTGTTTCAAGCACAAGAACTTTTGAATCAATCAGAAGATATCTTACGAAAAGTTCGCGGCAGCGAGATTGGGATGATTTTCCAAGAACCGATGACTGCCCTCAATCCGCTTCATACTATTGAAAAACAAATTGCCGAACCCTTAGAAATTCATAAAAAACTAACACGCTCTCAGGCCTATTCACAAGTTGTTGATCTTTTGAAACTCGTTGGCTTTGAAGACGGCGTTGATCGTCTTCAGGCCTTTCCCCATCAATTATCGGGTGGGCAACGTCAACGTGTCATGATTGCAATGGCCTTAGCGTGCGAACCGAAACTGTTGATTGCAGATGAACCGACAACAGCGTTGGATGTCACCATTCAAGCCAGCATCCTAGAGTTGATTCAATCTTTGAAAAAACGTTTTAAAATGGCGTTGCTATTAATCAGTCATGATTTGGGCATGGTTGCTAAAATGTCAGAGCGGATTGCCGTGATGCGTTATGGAGAAGTCGTTGAGGCCGGAAATACTCTTGATGTCCTCAAAAAACCAAAGCACCCCTACACCCAACATTTGATTGCATCAGAGCCATCTGGCTCTCCTGCCCCCCTTCCCTTACATCCGAAAATCATTCTCAGTGCAAAAGATTTATGTGTAACTTTTGAAAAAGATAAACCCTTGTTTTCAAAAAAACAGGAAAAGGTAATAAAAGCCGTTAATCACGTAAGCATTAATCTGAACATAGGAGAAACCTTAGGGATTGTTGGTGAAAGCGGCTCTGGAAAAAGCACTCTTGCTTATGCTCTTTTGAGATTGCAGGCAAATCAGGGTGGGAAGATTCTTTTTGATGGAACAGATCTTAATGCTTTAAAATCCCATGAACTGAGACCACTTAGAAAATCTATGCAAATCATTTTTCAAGATCCATTTGGATCTTTAAACCCACGCCTTTCGATTAGTCAAATTGTGGCAGAAGGCTTGGTTGTGCATAATAAAGAACTTACCCCTAAACAAATAGAAGAGGCTGTTTCTCATCGATTGGAAGAGGTTGGAATTGATCCCAAATTCCAAAGCCGTTATCCCCATGAATTTTCAGGTGGACAACGCCAAAGAATAGCCATTGCGCGAGCTCTTATTCTACAGCCAAAGCTTTTAATATTAGACGAACCCACATCTGCACTCGATCGTTCAATTCAAGCAGAGGTCATTGATTTGCTAAGAAATTTACAAACCAAACATCATTTAAGTTATTTGTTTATCAGCCATGACCTAAAAGTTGTAAGGGCCATGAGCCATCGTATTATCGTTATGAAAGATGGTCAAATCGTTGAAGAGGGTTCTGTGGATAAAATTTTTAATAATCCAGAAACCCCCTATACCAAAACCTTAATCAAAGCCGCCTTTGATATCTTACCAAGTTAAAAGTGTCCTTTTTAATCAGGTTCTTCTTCTCCGTCAAAATCATCACTTAAAGAAGAGGAAGAAAACGCGAAAGGTGAAATGGGCCTACTCGTGGTTGCATAGTCTTCAGTGTCTCGGTCATTTCTGCTTTGAAATTCTTTTTGTATAGCTTGTCCAAACATATATAATCCCCCATCAGGAAGCCCATCGGCACTGTAAGCTTTAGTTAAGTTGAAGCCAGACAGAATGCTGACTAATACTAGAATTTTTCCAAACCTTTTTACCGCCATCTTCATCGTCTCCTCCTTTTGTGTTAAGAACCAGATTAAGCCCTAATTCTTAATAGAATCTTAAGGGGAGAGAGAAATTTTTAGTCCAATAGGTCTTGAAGATACAAATTTACTCCGGCTTCTTTTGCCGCTCTCTTCAGTTTTGTATCAAAAGTTGCTAACGGCAATCCGCGAGTTAGAGCAACAAGATCTGCATCAGGATTACACATGATTAAAAATCAAATTAAACTAGAATAGATCGGAAAGAAAAAAGTCAAGACCTCAAACAATTTTCAAAAATCATTCTTCTTTGACCCAATCAACTTGATAGACATAAAAGGTAAATAAAATATTAAAAATCCCGAAAAATAAAAAAATATTATGTTAGGTATTTTAATAAAATTTTGCTAGCATTTTATCTAAGAGAGTAGAAACTGGTAGTAAAGTCATGCGTGTATTATTAATAGAAGACGATTCCGCCACTGCAAAAGGGCTTGTGTCTACGCTAAAAAGTGAAGGTTTTGTCTGCGATACAACAGACCTTGGAGAAGATGGTCTTGAGATTGGTAAACTGTATGAATATGATCTGATTATTCTCGATTTAATGCTCCCGGATATTGATGGTTATGAGGTTCTTCGCCGCCTACGCGCTGCCAGTATTAAAACGCCAATTTTGGTTTTATCAGGTCTTAGCGAAACGGATGACAAAGTCAAAGGTTTGGGTTTTGGCGCAGATGATTATTTAACCAAACCCTTTAGCAAAGTTGAGTTATTGGCCCGCGCACACGCCATCGTACGTCGTTCACGTGGTCATTCTGATTCCATGATTCGCATTGGCCGCTTAACAGTAAATTTACAAAAACGAATTGCAAGCGTCGATAATGAAACCTTGAACTTAACAGGCAAAGAATATGCTATTCTAGAGCTCTTATCTTTGAGAAAAGGCACAACATTGACTAAGGAAATGTTCTTAAATCATCTGTATGGTGGTATGGACGAGCCTGAATTAAAAATTATAGATGTATTCATTTGCAAACTTCGCCGCAAAATTGCCGAAGCCTTAGGCGCAGATAACTACATTGAAACTGTATGGGGTCGCGGATATGTATTGCGTGATCCAAATGAAGATACAACTGTCGAAAAAGAAACTTCTGCACAACAAAGCGAATTTGCTGTTTTAGCAAACCCTCTTCCAGATGGACAACGACGCATTAGCCTGGAGGCTGTATAAACTTCGTTTTTTAGCATTCATAAATAAAGCTGAATCTGATAAGTTTAATCAGTTTCAATTCAATTAATAACGGGATTCATCTATGCCTCATGTTTTGCCTCCTCTTCCCTATCCGATAGACGCTCTTGAGCCTTCAATTTCTGCAAATACTCTCTCCTTTCATTATGGAAAGCACCACCAAACTTATGTAACGAATCTTAATAATTTGATCAAGGATACAGACATTGAATCACTTCCTTTAGAAGAAATTATTAAAAAGACAGCCAAAAATCCGGATCAAATGGGTATTTTCAATAATGCAGCGCAGGTATGGAATCATACATTTTTCTGGAATTGCATGCAGGCTGAGGGGGGCGGCAAACCAACAGGACGCCTCTTGGATATGATTATAGAAGCCTTCAACAGTTATGAAGAGTTTTATAATACCTTTAAGCAAGCTGCATTAACCCAATTTGGCAGCGGTTGGGCTTGGCTTGTGATGGATCAAGGACAACTAAAAATCACCAAGACAGGAAATGCTGACCTGCCTATGGCGCATGGAATGACAGCACTGCTGACTTGCGACGTTTGGGAACATGCTTACTATTTGGATTATCAAAATCGTCGTGCCGACTTTGTTGATGCATTTTTAACCAAACTGGTTAATTGGTCGTTTGTTGAGAAAAATCTCAACGCGTAATAATCATTCAGTAAATGGAAATAGAGATGATTGAATCCTTGATCATCTCTTTCCTTTTGGGTGTTGCCTTAGCAAGTTTTACAATCTCACTGGCAGAGCAACCCTTGTCTTCTCTTTGGCGTTCTTCTATCTGCGATGGTTGCGGCCATCCTCTTAAAATTAAGCAACTTGTTCCTGTATTTTCCTCATTTCTAAAAACCATATGCAAGTGCGGTCATCGTCCTTCTTTAAAGTATGGAATTCTTGAAGCCTTGCTGGGATTCATTTTTTTCACTAACACCTTAGTTTTTGAGGCTACACTTTTTGGAGTTTTACTCAATCTTTTTTCGCTTGTCAGCTTTTACATCAGTCTTGTGGATTGGAAAACTCTCCACATCCCTCTTATTAGCTTATGCTTTCTAACAATTCTGAGTGGGCTATGGTCATATTTTAAGGAGCAGATTCCCATACCCGTTTTCATTATGCTTGCAGGAACAATCATTTTTTACTTTGTATGGAAATTTGTAAAAAATACTAAACCTACCGGAACCGCCGATATATTCCTTTTTATCCTTTCCGGTTTTTGGCTGCCCCTTAACTTAATTCCGTTTTTTCTCTTTTTGACAGGTCTGTGCGGAATCATCAGTTTTAAGTTTTTTAACGGAATAGACGGAAAATTCCCTTTTTCCCCATCCATTTTTTTAGCATTATGGGCTACGATTCTTATGTCGACCAGCCTACTTTATTTTTAGAACGAGGATTACCATAAATGTCTCTCAACGCAAAGCAGCAGTCAGTAATATTGTAAAATTTATTGAACAATAACAAAAGGTCGTTTTTTTAACGAATTCAGGTTAGAATAACTCTAAATTTATGATGTTGCCGGAGACTTTTATGCTCTTTTTAAAAGAAAAAAATCAGAATGCTACAGCAGGTTTTAATAAACATATTAAAGATATTAAATCTCGATTGTCTCAGGCCATGCCCAACCATGCTATTTTGCCATCCGCTGTTTTGACTTTTGACACATTAATGGCCTTTTTATCCCTATTTATCGCTTTATATTTAAGAATTGGCGATGAATTTTTAGAATATACTCCTGAGTTCATCTTAAAAAACATGTTGGTTTTTTCCCTTGTTAGCGCAAGTATCTTCTTTTGGATGCAAACTCACAGAGCTATTTGGCGATATGTTTCCTTAGAGGACATGATTCCATTAGCATTGGCAACTATTTTAACAACGATTCTTTTCTATCCTTTAATGCTTTTAATGGCCCAGCAGGAATCATTGCCTAGGTCAGTGCCTATTATTAATGCGCTTGTATTAATCATGCTTTTAGGATTGCCTAGGTTTATTTACCGCAGCATTCACGATCAGCATCTTTTACAAAAACGCCGAGCAAATGCCGAAGCGTTGATACCTGTTTTGTTAATTGGTAATGGTGATTCAACTGAGCTTTTTATTCGTGAAGTTCTACACAGCCCTAGTCTACCCTATAATCCTTTAGCGCTTATTACATTTGAAAAAGACGAAGTTGGAAGACAAATTCACGGTGTTCCCATCCTCGGAACACTTGATGAACTTGATGAAATTATTGAATCTTTGGATGAGGAAAAACATCCACCTAGACAGATTATCATTACAGAAAGCAACCTTTTAAAGACCCAGAAACAGCTGGTTTCAAAAGCAGCTATTGCGCATGGTTTAACCGTCATGCATATGCTGCAGCACTTTTCCATGGATGTTATTGACGAAGAATTCGAGGAAATTCAAGCAGAATTGGATTTGGAATAAAGCATTCTTTTGATCTTAGAACCTTATTCATAAAACACTCTATTTTTTTGAATACTCTTTGAGCCAAATATTGTAACTCCTAGAAAATGCTTCTTTGTACTTTTCAGAGAGCGCTTCTTTGTTTTCTTTCTTTACGTTGGTTAAATAATTAAAAAGAGCCTCTCTTTCTTTGGCTAACCCAAAAAACCTTAGACCTATCAAAAAACGTGTCATTCTTAGGTAATTGTGCGTGCTCTTGATCCAGTTATTTTCCCACTTATTATCTCCTTTTTCGTCTACCTCAGCTCCTGGCAAACCTTCAAGAACAAGGGGTGTTTTTTCATAACGAACACTTTGTCCCCAAAAATGGGCTTTTCTGGCAAAAGACACTCTCATTATTTGCTGCACATATGAACAAACAAGAAAATCACTTTGCAAAATATTGGCTGTCGATTCTAAGAA